>ERZ779889.83-NODE-83-length-117190-cov-17.678132_pt1 | contig 117190 bp, 90 predicted proteins | sample MGYA00511030_ERZ779889 | MGnify/ENA primary metagenome ERZ779889 (study PRJEB29588, sample SAMEA2160616) | human gut metagenome | biome: human gut; feature: human-associated habitat; material: faeces | place: Denmark | collected 2008/2010 ...
TTTAACATTCCATTTGTCCCAATTTAACAAATGCACCGTGATTTCGGCTTGTGCCGAATTTCTCAAGTACCTCAGCTTTTGTCAGAAGTATTTCTTCTGACTCCTTTACCATGGGAGGAAGCAGTTTCTCTGTCGCCTGATTTATGATGTGATCGGCGAATTCCACAAGGTCTTCAATTTGAATGTTGAGGGAAAGACCGGTGACCCCACTTTTGACAAGTTCAATGATATTACTCATAATGATATTTGTTTCCGCCGGAGGGTGAAGGTATGGCAGGATGGCGGATTGGGTCATCCCATACCTTTTGTCACGATGACATGGATTTAGTGGGCTGTCCGTTTTGAAATTGGCATAGCAATAGCATACTCGACTCATGCGCGGTCAAGTCATTTGACATGATAATTTCAAATTCGGAAGTGGGAAATGGCCATAAACGATGTACATTCCGTGTGGCTCTTTGGCTCTCCCAAAGCCTCAAGCATTTCTGGGAACAAATATTCTACTTCTTCTTGCCATTGAAGAAGCGTGGCGCGTAACCCAGCGCGGGTCATTAATACTGGTCGGCATTATACGGTCTCCGGATACCGCTGTCCGACCTCGGTTGTTGCATAGGAGATTTCTATTCAAATTTCAATCTCCCTGCTCTTATTCGGCAAACATGCCATTTACAGAAATGGTTTGCCACTTGATAGCAGTTTCCAGACATTGCCGAGAAGTTGCTCAACAATTCTCAACTTCCTATCATCGCTGAATCATTGAATTGATTCGAGCGTTGGAGTTGCTATGAATCTCTTTTGACAGCCAAACTGCTCTGACGACTGGATAGTTTCAACGCAATATGATTATGCGTTACTTTGCGTAACGATTGCGCTACTTTGCGTTAAATCCGATTCAACATCGTCTGATATTGCAACATCAGCAATCAGAGGATAGTTTTCGGGAATTCGGAGGCTGTCCCAACCTTCCGCAATCTTTCCTCAACATGTCCCAACAATTTTTTTCTCGGAGGACTCCTTGCCGAGGTCATTGTTGCTGATGCTTTATCTGGGAAACATAGAGTTTCGTCTACAAGTTCCGGTTTATTCCGAAATAGTCATTTCAAGGCATATCGTGTGCATATCCGGGCATTTCATCTGAGCATAAATTTATGCCTCACAGATTAATTACCGGGAAAGAAACCTTTGTTTCTGCACCTTTCATCATGGAAACATCTGTCGTAATGAAATTGCTCATGCAATTATTCCAAGTAATCAAGCAGAAACAACATTAATACAAACATAAACAATTTTGAATAACTCTATTATCATCATTGTATGATGAGGATGAACTCCGCACTCTAACGCAAAAAATATACAGAATTGGGAATTTTAGGACTTATCAAACAGTGCATTAAACGATATCAACTTAATGAGGAAATTTTGTCAGAGATTAATCTGTTCCAGTCTGTTGCTGTTGTGTTAGCCATTACGAGATCAAACGGATTCATTGATTCCTGATATTTAACCATAACCTCACGTTCTGTTAAAGGTTTAGTCCCAATGAATTTTTGGGGGACGAGATAGTTACTATATCTTGATAAGTGCTTATCTATTTCTTTGGCTTCATTTACCGGTAAATAGAGTAGAGTGTCAAGAGAGATTACAGTAAGAGGTTGTATTTGCGTTTTATTTATATCGATTCCTAATGTCTTCAAATATTCCAGAAACCATCCATTTATTATTTGATTAAATCCTGGTATTGAGAAAATATTGTCAGTGACCACAATGATTGGCCAAATCTTTACTCTGTGTGGTTTATAAGATGTATCCCATTTAATTGAACACGATAATATGTCGGCACAATCATGAGCCAACTGAGTGACGCCTTTGTTATGCCCTTTTGAATTTCTATAGAATTTCTCTCGTAATGCAGGTTCAATTACTCTATAATCCAGAGATGTCAATATGTTAGAATTCAGCAGCACATCTTTTAATTCGAAAATATAGATTTTATTCCCGTTCCTAATATAATAGTCAGGATTGCCTTTCCCTTCTGACAATGGTTCCATTTCAACTCCCGTTCGTTGAAAGTATTTATTCTGGAAAACACGTTTCATTGCACCGTAAAACAACACATTTTCAGTGAAAGTGGTGCCTAAATATGATTTTAGATCAGAGACTATTTTTAGTTTTCTGTTAATCCGGTTTAATCTGAAATATAATCCTTTATAGACTTGTTCAACAAGGAATAAAGGCATAACAGGCATGTAGACGTTATCTCCCATTTTGTGCATAGGTACGGACCTCAGTGACTTAAAATCTATATCCTCTGTAATGGCTACATGGCTTAACGTATTTGCAAAATGTATAACTTCTTTATTATTTTCAATCATAGGCACTGTAATTTCAGCCTTTTGCTTTCTGACAAATGAATCGATTGCCGGTAATGCAAAATTGACAAATCGAATCAGATACTCTTCAATTGTGGTACATGAGAACTCACTAAGTAACTCTCGGAATAATATAGGCTGCTGCTTTTGCAAAAAGACGAGAAATGTATGAGCTTTCACTAACTGTGTATAATACTCTTTCAATAATGACACATTTATGACTGCATGATAACGAAGCAATGCAATTAACATCAGCCATGATGGTTTCATCTCAATACTATCTGGCAAAGTAGAGAGAATATGTTCGTCCTTATTGGCCTCAATATCGTTAAGCAGCAGGTAAGCCTTTAGAACTCCATGTTCAATCTCCTTAGGAGAGATTTCATCAGTTTCAGGAGTCGCAATGTTAAAGATTCTTTCATAAAAGTTCAGTGAGACTGTTGAGGTTAGAACGAAATAGTCCTCAATATTAAAATTATTCCCGCGCCTTATATTAAGAATATCCAATCCTTGTTGGGCCAGATCTGAATTCTCATGGCTAATAAATTCTCCTATGTAATCTACAATATTGACGTTGCGGTGTGCCAAAAATGTTTGAGATATTTTCATTAATGTAGATTTACTGATCCCTTTCAAGCATTCCTCAAAAGTCTCTCCAATCTTATCCTTAAAGAATAGCCTTGTCTCAAGTAGAATTTGACGTCTCATACTGCCAATGGTCGTATTAATAAATGTTAAGGAGTTCAAATTCGATTCATTCAGTCGGCGTCAACGGGGGCCATTTCGATTGAATCGTGGGGGTGCGGCGGAGTCGGTTGACACCGCGTTGACACGGGATGAAAGTGAAAATCGCAAGCAGTTGAGGATTAACTACTTGCGATTCCTTAGGGTGCCCAGAACAGGACTCGAACCTGCACGCCTCGCAGCACTCGCACCTGAAACGAGCGCGTCTACCATTCCGCCACCTGGGCTTTGCGACTGCAAATTTAAGGCATTTTTTCTAATTATCCAAATTTTTTTACTGTCTCGCAGCCGAGAAACTCGATTTTTTATATTGAATTTCGCCGGGCTTTCGCAGATGTTTGTTGTTTTATTAGTCTTATTGCTGTGGGTATGAGGCGTTTTTGCATACTTACTTCATGGGTTTCAGGTCAGATTTTTGGCGCAGATGAAACTGAACTGCTCCCTAAAGTCAGATGAACAACTATTAGGAATCAGTTCAGTTTTACGCAGTCTCTTAATGATATTCCGACGGCTCGTGCGCAGGTTTACGTCGTTAGTGACAGACCGTTAGTAATCCAGTCCGTCGACCCATCCGGGATTTTGAGTCAGGGAATGGTTGAGCGAGCGCTCGTGTATCGGAATCGGTTTTAGATAGTCTCTCTTTTCATCGAAAGGAGTGCGGGAAATCGATTTGTGGAAATAGATATAGCCTTTATCTCCTTCGGAAAGTACTATCTGTTTGCCGAGTTCAAGCACTTGCACTCCCTTCGGAGCTGATGGTTTGGGTGAGCCTTTGGCATATAGAATCAGATCAATATTACCGTCGCCTGACAAATCATATTCCCCTGTACCAGGAAAATACATACCGGTAAGAGGTGTATAATCACCTTGGTCACTTATAGCGGGCCCGCATTTCCAGCGCAAAAGGTCGTTCCATCTGAATCCTTCCTGCATGAGTTCCACGGTTCGTTCGCGGCGAATTTCCAAAATAATGCCTTTATTGATACCCGTTACGTTTGGATAACCTGTATATTCCGACATAAGATAGGGATCCGGATGGGCGTTGGCCTCTGAAAGACTCATGTCTGGCATACCTGAACGGCCACGTATGAGATTTACCGACCGGTCAAGGTCATTCTGGGTGATAGTCCCGAGTTCGGCCTTGGCCTCGGCATAGTTTAAAAGCACTTCGGCATATCTTATTACTGGCATATCGTTTACCGAATAGCTCGCACGGTCGGTATTGCCGCCGGCCGCGTCCGGACTCTGCACGAACTTGATCGGCTGATACCCTGTGATGGCAACCGAGAAATCCGGTGCTAAAATCTGAGTGCGGTCAATGCGATGATAGCCGGGCGTACGGATCGACTGCGCCAGGCGAGGGTCGCGCCTGACGGTCTCTTCGGAAAAACCCATTGTTTCCCATCCATCGCGATCTGTAAATCTGCTGCCGTCGGCCATCAGATACATATTGACCATCTTTCGCGTGTAGCCGGGGCGCGCCTGCGACGACAGCAGGGCATGGGCGTTGGCATTGTGTGAATTGTTGAATATTCCGTAGCGATAACTTATGGCAAGCATATATTCATCGATGCTTGCATCGTCCTGGGCAAAGAGCGTATTGTAATCCGATTCGGGATGCCCGGTCGTAAAAAGCGAATTGTCGCCGAGATTTATGGCGGCTGCAGCCGCATCCGCCGATTGTTGCAGATAATATTCCCATCCGTTGCCGTCGATAATCAGGTTGTGATATTTGCGGTAAGTGCCCTCAAACAGGCAGAATCTCGATTTCAGCGCCATGGCGGCTGCTTTTGTCACTCGGAAAGGTGCATCCGGCTCCTCGGCTTTGCGCGGCAGGTGTTCGATGGCGTAGTCGATGTCCTCTATGATTTTTGTCATCACCAATTCGCGCGAGTCGCGAGGCTTGTAAAGCTCCTTAGAGGAAGACCCGAGTTCTTCCTCGTACCATGGCACATCGCCGAACTGCGTTATCTTGTCGGCATAGAAATATGCCCGAAAGAAACGGGCTACCGCCGTATACTTTTCTACAGCCTTGGGATCCTGACAATTATTCACCCTTCCAAGCAAAGTGTTTATGCGCCTGAGAGCCGTCCAAGTCCATCCGCCGTCCGTCACCGGAACCTGACGGTAAGTTCCGCCCATCATTTCGTCCGACAGATTCTGACATACGTAAAGGTCACTCTGCATGGCAAACTGTGTCTTTGGCAGGACATCGTTATACAGCGGATTTGAGAATAGCTGTAGATCGTTCTCGTCACGAAAATAATTAGTGTCCGATATTCGGTCGAGCGGGGTGAGATCAAGAGCGTCGTTGCAGGCCGTCGAGGCAAACAAACACCCCAAGGTGGCAATCAATGATATATATCTGTTCATATAATTGGTCTGTTGTTGAATATTAAAATGTCACGTCTATACCAAACATGTATGTCTTCGCCCAGGGATAGTAAATACGATTTTTCTGATTCGAGGAGGTTCGTGTAAATGCTGCCTCAGGATCAACATATTTACTGTGTTTCTTTATCGGCGACCAATAGGCAAGGTTTTCGCCGGTGAAGTAAATTCTGATGTTTTCGATTCCGGCTTTGCGTGTGATTGAACTCGGGATCGTGTAACCGGCTGTCAGATTCTTGAACCTCAGGTATCTGATATTTTGAAGATAACGGTTGTTTACATACGAGAGCGTTCCTGAGATAGCTGAGTTAGCCATTGGCCTCGGAAAATAAGCGCCGGGATTTTCGGGGCTCCACACCTGCTTTATGAAATCTCGCTGGAGATAGGAGAGTTGTGCTTCTGCAAAAGGGCCCCAGAATGGCATTGAATATCCGTTGGGATACCAATAGTGATTGCCGGTGCCCTGAAAAAGCACACCCGCGTCGAATCCGGCATATGTAGCCGTAGCGGAAATGCTGTATTGCAGGCTTGGGAGTGAATTGCCCAGTATCTTGCGGTCTCCCGGATTATAGACCGAGTTGTCGCCGATGGTGATTTTCCCGTCACCGTCGATATCTGCGAATTTGAGATCTCCCGCTTTCCATTTGCCGTCGGGACCGAGGCGCTTGGCCACGTAGGACAGATCAGTTTTTGAGGAATACTTTGCTGCTTCCTCGTCTGTGGCAAAAAGCCCGTCTACTGTAAACCCCCATATCTCGCCTAAGCGCATGCCTTCATAATATTTCTTGGAGAATACCTTATCTTTGTTGTCGTATTTTGTTATATGCGAGCGGTAGTCGCTGAGTGTGAACCCTAATGAGTAATTGAACCGTCGGTTGCACAACACAAATCCGTCGCGCCAGTTCACGGAGATTTCATACCCCTTAGTTCTGAGGTCGGCTGTATTCATCTGAGGAACAGCCGCTCCGTATACCGCCGGCAGTTCTATGCCGTCGGTGAGCATGTCCACGGTGTTTCTGACATATACATCTCCGGTAAATGCCAGACGGTTGTCGAGCATCGACAGATCAACCCCGAGATTCCACTGCTTGGCCGTCTCCCAGGTGAGATTTTCAGCAATAGGCGCACTGATTGAGGAGTATTTGGCTTTGATGTCAGTGCCGAAATTGAAAGTGGCGAAATCCTGAAGAGAAATCATGCGAAGAAACGTATAGTACGACGAAACATTCTGATTGCCGAGGCTGCCATACGAAAGACGCAGCTTGAGATTGTCGACAAAATTGCGGGCTCCCTCAAAAAATTTTTCCTCCGATATGCGCCATCCGATCGATCCGGAGGGAAACCATCCCCAGCGATTTCCTGACGCAAAGCGCGACGATCCGTCGTAACGGCCGCTCAGTTCAATCAGGTATCGGCCTTCGTAGTTATAATTCACACGGCCGAACATTCCCGAAAGCTTGTACTCGTTTTGACCGCCTCCCATCTGGAACATGGTATTTGCCAGCGACAGGTCGTCAAGGTCCGTTGCCGACAGCTCATAGCCGGTGGCGTTTACGTTTTTCTGAGTCCAGCGCTCGAAATTGTATCCGGCCGTTGCGGTCAGGTTATGGCTTCCGTTCCACGTGTTGTCGTAGGTGGCAAAAGCATTTACCGTATAGGTCTGCTGTGTAAATATCTCTTCGGTCAGTTTGTTCTGACCTGCGCCGATGCCGTAAAATTCCATCGGCCCGTCGGGATATGTCCGGAAATTCAGATGGTTGGAACGCCACGAATTGCGGTTCTGGTTAAAATGGTAGCTGAAGTCGGCGGTGATACTGAGGTGCTTGACCGGAGTGATTACGATGCGGGATGTGTTTGTGAAATCAATTGTCCGTTTTGTATTGCCGTGAGAGCCTTCGCCAATCATGATGTGACGTCCGTTTGCCATTTTGCCACTCATATACGGTGTGGAATAAACCCACGTGCCGTCGGGATTTTTGTTTGGGAAGCAAGAGAATCCGCAGGTGGCAGAGTAGGCGAAAGTATCTTCGATGCTGCCGTTACCCTGCGAGCGATAAGTAGATCCGAAAAATGCGGTGTTGTTGTAGAATCTGGCATATTTGTTGATCCGGAAATCTATGTTCGACCTAAGATTATATTTCTTATAGGTATCGGGATTTTCCCGAAGTATTCCGCGACGGTACTCGTATCCGCCGGCTACGAAATAATGAGCATTCTCCGAGCCACCCGACAGTGATAGCGTGTGCTGCATCTTTGGGCGGTTGTCTGTAAAGTTCATGTGATAATGGTCATAATTGCCGTAGTATACCCACTGGTTTCGGCCGTTGCGCACTTCCTCTATCACCCATGGCCGTTCGGCGACTTCGGTTTTATCGTTGACTCGCGCCAGCAGTTCCTCCATGTCGCTGTCGGTATAGTTGATGTAATTGGTTCCGTTGTAAGCCTGAGAGAACGTATTGGCCGTTAGAACCGACCAGTAACCGCGGTCTTCGTAATCAGTGCTTGTGGTGTTGGTTTCCCATCCGAATCGTCCGGAATACCTTACAGTGGCTTTGCCTGATGTTTCATTACCCGATTTTGTTGTCACCAATATCACTCCGAAAGCCGCTCTGGCTCCGTAGATTGCGGCAGCCGACGCATCCTTGATTACAGATATGCTCTTCACGTCGGCGGGATTGATATAATCGAGATTGCCCTCCGCGCCGTCAATCAGCACAAGCGGCGATGTGGCATTTACCGATGATACGCCGCGAATATTGATTGTTGGCGACGACCCCGGAAGCCCCGACGATGTAGTGATGTTCAGACCGGGAACTGTGCCCTGAAGCATGTGGGTGAGCGACTGTGAGGGGCGGTCAGCCAACTCTTTTTCGGAGATTACACCGACAGCTCCTGTAAGGTTTACTTTTTTCTGAGTACCGTAACCTACAACTACCACCTCGTCAAGCATATTTTGCGATGCACCGAGCGTTACGTTTACTTCTGTCTGATCTGCCGCAACTCTTACTCGCTGCGTCTTGAATCCTATATATGATATTTCAAGATAAAAGGTTCTGTCGGGAGCTTCGATAAAAAAGCGTCCGTCAACGTCGGTTGTTACCATCCTTTCGGTTCCGCCGTCGATCTTTACCGTGGCGCCTATCAGAGGTTCCGATTCGCTGTCCGTCACAATTCCCTTCACTTGTCGTTGGGCCCACATAGTCAGTATGACCGACAGCATTGTAAAGATACTTAGAATTCTTTTCATATAAAAAGCTATTGTATTATGTTCTTATTTCATATCGGTCGACAGAGGTTTCGGACGCTCCATTGTTTCAGTAAATCTGCGGCCGTCAGCGTCAGTTACGGTAACTGTCACCGGAGTGGTCGGCTTGCGGGTTGCTGTTCTGAAGAAATGTGTCGACGACGATGCCATGGTGGGATTTTTGCGTCCGAGCGCCTGATGAGGTTTCTCGCAAGAAATTATGTGTAGGGGGTCTCGGTATGTTACCTGCTCTATTTTCAGAGACTTGCCGTTTTCGTAGGCCTCGATTTTCCACCCGGGAGCCCATCCCCATACATTTATATATACAGTATTTGCTTCTGGAATCTCCAATGTATTGCCGTCGTATATTCTGAATTGGTAATCTGCCGGCATTCCTACGCCTTTATATTGCCCTGAAAGTTTTGTGCCGTCCACCTCCCAGATGGCGTAGCCTGAAGGCGAGCCGTCGCGGCATAAACTGTTGTTTCCATAGTCCGGGAGATCTGTCGCCCACCATGTGCCGCACACGGCGCCATAATTGTTCTCCTTGATTTTTCCGTCGGGAGAATGAACTGCATAGCAATAATGTGTATGGCCTGTTACCACTCTTACGTCGTTGAAAGAATCAAGGATTTCACACAGTTCAGCTCCGTTGGCGGTAGAGTAAGAGCCATCTTCGCGGTAAAGCGGTATGTGCATGGCAACTACTACGGGTGAAGTTTGCTCAACATCAGCAAGATCTGCTCTGAGCCAATCAAGCTGAGTATCAGAAATGGTATTATTATAATTCCGTTTACCTGCTATACCTGGTTTTCCACCTTCGTTTATATAGTCAATATTGTCGAGGATCACGAAATGGACATCTCCTTTGTCAAACGAATAATAGTTTGGCCCCATAAGTCTTCGCCAGGTGTCAGAAGAATGTTCATCCCCTTCGATGTAAGGGTCGTGGTCATGGTTGCCGATTACGTTGTACACCGGACAGTCGAGACGTTCTTCATCTGAAATGATTTCGGGAAGGGCATAACCGTTATTGTACCAGTATGCATCCCAGCTCTCGTCGCCCAGAGTGATTATGAACGGCTCAACTCCTTCCTCACGCGACTTGCGTATTGTCTCATTGATATCCGGTACTGATTTTGAATGATATACCTCCACGTCGTTTATACGTCGTCCGATCTGAATGTCGGCTAAAGTCAGGAATCTGTATTTCTTGTCGTTAGTCTTGCGCAGTTTGAAGTCAACGCTTTCGTCGGCATCAGCCTCGGCCGTTAGAAGATGCCAAAATTTCGGCCGGTTGGCAAGCGACACGGAAGGCTCGTAGCCTGAAGGTGTGCATACAAACACGTATCCGGTTGATTTATCGGTCGGAATTACGTATTTACCGTCTTTGTTGGTGCGTACTATTGTCTTTCCATCGGAAACTTTTACTCCCGGCATCGGACGGCCATTGCAATCGCGGACAGTGCCGCTTACTGTCGCTGCCGACAAATTTGAAGCCATTATTCCGGCAACAAACGTTAAGGTGACAATGATTTTTTTCATTCTGATTTAGTTTGAAAAATTGATTTGTGATTTACTGAGGATTATTTGATAATTCATTCTGTTTTTCATGAGCAAAGGTATCCTCACTATATTTCATAAATATTAACCAAACATTAAAAATATGTTTATCATTCCGCGGCTGAGAGAATGTCTGGAGGTGTTTTATTTTGATGTTCAGGGGATTGTTTAAAACAAAGGTGAAAGCCTTAATCCAGTATTCAGTATAAACTGGCAGCGCCGTAAGCCTCTGATGTCAGTGGCTTACGGCGCTGCCGCAATTCCGATACGGATTATCCGAAATATACGCCTTTCAGTACGGGCTATACAGTTCAGGCAATTTCTTTATGGAGAATGTCGGTCCATTCTCTTACTCGCTTTTCGGTAAGTTCGCTGTGATTGATGTTGTCAATCAGCAGTCCCACGACCGACCCATTGATGTCAGCCTCAGAATCTGCAAACTCATAGCCATCGGTGTTGAATCTGCCTATGAATTTTGCTCCGGTTTTCTGCAGCCGTTTGTAGATCTCGCCAACTGCGTTGCAGAAGGTGTCAGTCATCGACTCGTCGCCGCAGCCGAACACCGCTATTGTCTTTCCGCGGAGATCAAGCTCCTCGAGACCGTCGAGAAAATCGGCCATGTCGTCCTGGATCTCGCCGCTGCCGTAGGTACTTGAACCGATTAATATCACGTCGTAATCTGCTACTGCCGACGGAGCTGTATTCGCCACATTATATATATTGTCTGCGGTCAGATTCAGATCCCGCGCAATCATTTCGGCAACATCTTTGGTGTTGCCGGTTGAAGATGCATAGAAAATACCTGTCTTTTTCATTTTTATATGTATATGTTTTAAACAACCTCTTATTTTTCAACGTTCGTTTTAGGGCAAATGTTCAGGATTGCGGTCGGGGAGCCGCGACGGACGCAGCAGCAGACGCAATGATGAATTATAGGTAAAGTACGACCACATCCAGTTTATCAGCACGTTGAGTTTGTTGCGCATGCCGAGAAGCGATATGAGATGAACCATCATCCATGCCATCCATGCTATCCAGCCTCCTAAATGGATCTTTCCAAGATCTGCGACAGCGCGGTTGCGCCCGATGGTGGCCATGGAACCCTTGTCGGTATAGCGGAACGGTTTCGTCGCCTTCCCGGAATTGATCTGTTCGGCCACATACCGTCCCTGCTGTATCGCCACTTGCGCAAGCTGAGGAAAACCGTGAGGATACTCTTCAGTTGCAACGAATCCTATGTCGCCTATGGCATATACATCGTCAGCGCCAGTTACCCGGCAGAACTCATCGGTTGGAATACGGTCTCCCTTGCTCCTGCTGAAACCGTCGATGCCGTTTATTTCGAACGGTTCGCCGCTCACTCCAGCCGTCCATATAACCATTTCCGAATAAATAGTCGTACCGTCCTCAAGATAAACGGTATTGTCGGAATAAGATTTCATTATATGGTTGAGCTTCACGCTGACCATCAGTGAATCAAGGTCTCGGAGAGCATCGGCAGAGGCTTTTTCGCTCATAGTCCTGAGCAATCTGTCGGTACCTTCGATTATATTGACAGTCACGTCCTCGGCCGGAATTTCCGGATAATCGCGCGGACAAACGTATCGTTTCATCTCTCCGAGCGCACCGGCAATCTCAACGCCGGCAGGCCCTCCGCCTATCACAACGAAACTCAGCATTTTGCGCCGCTTCTCCACGTCGTGCTCCAGGGCCGCGCGCTCGAACCGGCTTATTATGCCGTTACGCAGCCTTATCGCTTCCTGAGTCGACTTTAGAGCATAGACTTTATTCGCGAGTTCCGGGTTACCGTAGAAATTGTTGGTGGTTCCGGCGGCTATCACCAGTTTATCGTATGGGATCTCCTCGAATGTAGTCCTTACGACTTTGCGCGAAACATCAATTGATTTCACCTCCCCGATATGGAAACGGCATCCTCGCGACTTCCTGCCACGAAGTTCGCGCCTCAGTGGAAACGAGATGCTCGCGGAGTCAAGTCCCGACGATGCTACCTGATAGAATAAGGGCGGAAATCCATGAAAATTATTACGGTCTATGATACTTACTTCGAAACGCGATTTGTCAAGCCGTTTTGCAAGATTCAACCCGGCAAAACCGCCCCCGATTATCACAATATGTAATTTATTTTTACTCTCGCTCATCAAAAAAATAGTTTGAACTAAAACATCCGCGCCACAATCAAAGTTTGAATGATGAAAAAACTTTTTGCGTAATTAAATAAAATTAGTAACTTTGTCATCGAAAAAACAGACCCTGAAAAAAATTTGCGGTAGTAGCTCAGTTGGTAGAGCATCAGCTTCCCAAGCTGAGGGTCGCGGGTTCGAGCCCCGTTTACCGCTCTAATAAGGTAAATCGCTCTCAATCAGTGAACTAACCTCACTCTCGAGAGCGATATTCTTATACTCTATTTCAAATAAACAAGCCAGAAGTGTTAAATTTGAGTAAATGGGATATTGTGAAAATTTCTTAAAGACGTTGCCGGTAGGAGAAATTGTCTCGCAAATAGGCGAGTCTTTGCGAAAAAATCCGCGTCTTGTTATCACCGCTCCTCCCGGATCGGGAAAGTCAACTTTGGTGCCTCTGGCGATTGCCGATGCCATACCGCAAGGCAAGGTAATCATGCTTGAGCCGAGACGCGCGGCCGCCCGCCAGATTGCCTTGCGGATGGCCTCGATGATAGGGGAGAGGATAGGTGCGACTGTAGGCTACCGGATGAGATTCGAGTCGAAAGTTTCGCAACGTACACGCATTGAAGTAGTCACGGAGGGTGTTATGGAACGTATGCTCGTCGACAATCCTACGCTCGACGGAGTCTCTGCGGTTATTTTTGACGAGTTTCACGAGCGAAGCCTGACGGCTGATCTCACTTTGGCGCTCACGCTCGAAGCACAGAATATTTTACGTCCGGATTTGCGTGTCGTAATTATGTCGGCTACAATCAACGCCGACGAATTATGTGGTATCCTTAAAGCATCTCACCTTGAGGCGAAGGGTAAAATGTTTGATGTCGGAATTGTCTATTGTGATGATACGGATTCTGCAGGTTGTGTCTCTGCCGTCGCATCGGTGGTCCGGAAGGCATATCGGGAACAGGAGGGAAATATATTGGCATTTCTGCCGGGTCAGGGCGAAATCATGCAGTGTGCTTCCGAACTTGCTGATACGCTGCCTGAATCGGAGGTTCTTCCTTTGTATGGAACTCTTCCGGCAGAAGAACAATACCGTGCGATAGAGTATAATTCTGCCGGAAGACGTAAAATAGTGCTTGCCACTCCTGTTGCCGAAACCTCTCTCACCATCGAGGGGATACGGACAGTGGTTGATTCAGGCCTTTACCGAACCGTTAAATACGATCCGTCAACCGGACTCGGACGTCTTGAGACGCAGCGTATTTCTCTCGATATGGCACGGCAGCGGGCTGGCAGGGCCGGGCGCCTTTCAGAGGGAGTCTGCTACAGATTATGGTCGAAGGCAACCGAACATAGGATGAGCGAAAGTCGTACCCCCGAGATTCTGCGGGCCGACCTCAGCGGTATGCTGCTCGATATTGCCGCATGGGGAGGAGGGAGGCCCGAGAACTTGCCCTGGGTCACGTCCCCTCCTTCGGTTCATCTTGCCGAAGCACTGAGGCTGCTTTCAGCGCTCGGTGCTGTCGACGGTAAAGGTATCATCACTCCGGCAGGCCGACGGATGGCGCTGCTTCCATGTCATCCCCGCATCGCAAAAATGCTTACAACGGCTTCCGACAATTTCCGTCGTTCCCTTGCAGCCGATATTGCCGCTGTTCTCGAAGAAAAAGATCCCGTGACTGACGAGACCGATGCTGATATAAACACCCGCATAGAATTTCTGCGCCGTTTCCGCAGACATGGCAACACACCTGGAAGATGGAAACGTATCTTAAGTATTTCGGCGCAGTATCACCGGCTTCTGAAAACGCCCGAGGACAATTCCGATATCAGCCCTGATGATACAGGTGCGCTCATAGCGATGGCTTTCCCGGAGAGGGTAGCCGTGAAATTTTCCGATGGAGTATATCGTCTGCCAGGAGGAGAAAACGTAAGTCTGAACGACGCCGACAATCTGACCCGATGCAATCAACTCGCCATAGCCTCGATGGATCGCCGTATATTCCTCGCGTCGCCGGTGAGTGTTTCCACTCTCAAAGAGATGGCTCATTTGCATGAAAACGTATCGTGGAACTCTCGCGAAGGACGGCTGATTGCCCGAAACGAACTGCGCATTGGAGTGCTTGTGATAGAATCGCGGGATATAGAAAATCCAACTCCTGCTCTGGTGGCGGAAGTTATCTCGCGGGCTGCCGTGAAAGAGGGGAGAAGTATGTTTGATTTCAACGACGAAACCTCGCGTCTGCAACAGCGGATTGCTACGGTTGCCAGGTGGCACCCCGAACTGAATATCCGCGATGTTTCCATCGAGGCCCTTCTGCAGACTGCTCCAGTTACCACCAATTACTCCAACCGGATGAAAACAGAAGAAGATATAGTCAAGTACGGAAGCAATAAGAAACTGTACCACAAAATATTAGCATCGGAAAAGATGTTTGCATCGAGTGGTTATTCTTTCTTAAAACTACACATTTTATCGGCTGTTTTGTCTCGTTTTTGTCCCGTGAGCATTATCTTTGCAGTTGAATATAACTAATTGATATACAATATATAACGAAATGCAAAACAAGATAAAATAAGAAACAATATGGGACGTAAAAAGAAAGAAATCCGACTCAAAGAGCCCGTGCGAATCCGAGAGAAGGTACTCGCCGGAGGAAACGTCAGTCTGTACCTTGACATATACTGTCAGGGAAACCGCAAGAAGGAAGGTCTGAAGCTCTATCTTGTGCCGGAGGTGAGTGCGGCGGCTCGCATCCAGAACGCCAACACCCGGAAACTTGCCGAGCAAATCAAGGCACAGCGAATACTCGACATTCAAAAGGAAGGGCTTGTGGATTGGGAAAAGGTCAAGACCTCGCGCATCACATTGGACAACTGGTTTGACCGCTTCATTGCTGAAGATGCCGAACTGTCGGCTTCATCGCAGAGGTCGAAAAGGAATGTCAAGGCGCGTGTAATCGAGTATCTGAATCACATCGGCAGACCCAACCTGAGTGTCAAAGAGGTTGATAAGGAGTTTTGCAAAGGGTTCATTGCCTTCCTCAAGACCTGCACCAAGAAAGATGGTGCCAAGAAACTAAGTCAGACTACCCAGCGTCTGTTTGTCAACCGCTTCGGGTCGGCTATGGCGATGGCTGTTCGTGAGGGTATAATCGACTCCAATCCGTTTGCGCTGCTCGACAAGAAGGACAAGCCACAGAAGCGAATTGCCGAGAAGGAATTTCTGACTATCGAGGAGATACAGAAAGCGATAGACACTCCATGCCGCTATGAAATAGTGAAGAAAGCATTTCTGTTCTGCTGCTTCACAGGTCTGCGGTACAGCGACATGAAGTGTCTGAAGTGGAGCGAAATCCGCACTGCTCCCGATGGTATCAGCCAGTACATCGACCACATTCAGGTCAAGACCAAAGACCGTGTGACAATCCCGGTCTCTGATGAGACAAGACGGTGGATGCCGGAGCGCATTGAAGGTGTCGATACAATTTTCCATGAGCTGAAAATCACTCAGGAAACGGCTCGTGTCGTTCTCACCGAGTGGATGAAGGATGCCGGAATCAATAAACACATCACGTTCCACTGCTCGCGCCATACGGCGGCGACATTGTTGCTGACTCTCGGAGCCAGTATCTATGTCGTCAGTAAAATTCTCGGACATAAGAGCGTGAAAATGACCGAGGTATATGCCAAAATCGTTGACAAGAGTAAAATCGAGACTGTCAACCTCGTTAACGGAATGTTCAACAATATAGCTATCTGATATGAAGGTGTCAATCAAAGAGCGTAAACTCGCCGGTGGGATTCGCGGCCTGTATCTGGAATATTATGAGAAGGGCTTCCGTCTCCGGGAATCACTTCATCTCTATCTGTTGTCCGAAGATACTGCAAAAGCTCGCCGCCAAAACCGCGAGACGTACAACAGGGCGAGGGAGATTCAGGCTGACCGCATACTCAACCCTCCGAGTTTCTCAAACAAAGAGGAAGGAACGGGAGGGAAAAACAAGGAGTCCGGCGAGACTGTCACATGGCTTGATTGGTGCGACCGTTATGTGGAATTGGCGAAGTCGTGCGGTCAGTGCGACAAGATGATCCAGCACAAGACGGTTGTAAGAAAACGCATAGCGGAGTATCTTGAAAAACGGAAGGCATCCGGCATCTTGCTGAAGGATGTCGGCAAAAAGGAAATCTGCGGCCTATTCGACTACATGCGCAACGAGTACCGCAATCCCCGTCAGATCAAGACCGACGGCGGGAAGCTCGCACAGTACACATTGGTGTTGTTCGAGGAAACGGTAAGGGCTATGTTCAACAAGGCTTTACGCGATGAGCTGATTGCCTTCAATCCGGTCTCTTCGCTCAATGCCCTTGAACACTTCCACGCCCCTGACAAGACACGGGAGTTCCTTACTCCTGAAGAGTTGATGCGGTTTCTCTCTGTGGAAACGGCATCGGAGAACGAGCGGATGGTACAACTGGCTTTCGGACTGTCAGCTATGACTGGTCTTCGGTTGGGTGATATGCAACATCTTAGGTGGTGCGACATCCAACCTATAAACGGAGTATCGACTATCAGGATAGTTCAAAGGAAAACACGCCGACCGGTCAGCATCCCCCTCAATGACATGGCTTTGGCACTGCTGCCTGCCCGTGAGGAGGACACACCCGATGATGCCTGTATCTTCCGTCTGGTAAAGAAGTCTGACAACGTAGCCAAATACGTTAGACGTATCGCAGCTAAAGCCGGGATAGAAAAGGATTTCACCTATCACTCCAGCCGCCACACGACAGCCACTCTTGCCATCTCTGCAGGAGCCGACATCAGCACCGTCAAGGAGCTGTTAGGTCATTCAAGCATCACTTCGACAGAGGTTTACGCCAAGGTCAACCTCGACACAAAGATAGAGGCTGTCTGTCTCACTAATGGACTGTTCAGATAGAGTGTCGCACCAAGACACTCTTTCCCTCCATTTGCCTTTTTGCGCTCGCGCATGGTTCAAAAATTTTCTATATAACACATAGGGTAAAAATACAACATATCTTTATTTGATATTTTTATGCCTGCATCCGTCGGTATTCAAGAGGGGTACATCCTACGTTTTTCTTGAAAGTACGGCTGAAATGCTGGGAGTACTGAAACCCTAATTCGTAGGCAATCTGGCTGATTGTCAGTTGAGTGTTCAATACCCATTCTTTTGAGATACGGATAAGTTTGTTCTGGATATATTCCTGTGCGGTCATGCCTGTTTCCCTTTTCACAAGGTCGCCGAAATAGTTTGGCGAGAGGCATACTTTGTCGGCGAAGTACCGGACTTGAGGCAATCCGCTTCTGCGCAAATTCTCGTCCTTGAAGTATTCGTCCAGAAGTCGCTCGAATTTTACAATGACATCATGATTCACTTCAGAGCGGGTGATGAACTGACGGTCGTAAAAACGCATACAGTAGTCAAGGAACAGTTCAATATTGGTAGCTATCAACCGTTTGCTGTGTTTGTCGATAGCGTGTTCCATTTCATAGCCTATCTTGTCGATGCAGTCAACCAAAATTCTGCGCTCACGTTCCGAGACATGCAGAGCCTCGTTTGACTCGTATGAAAAGAACGAATAACGGTCTATCTCTCTGCCGAGCGGAGTGCCATGTAAAAGATCGGAGTGGAACAGGACTCCAAGACCGGATGGCTTTGAGCCTCTCTCCAGATCCACATTGGCGATTTGTCCGGGAGCAAAAGCGATAACACTTCCTTCCTGATAGTCGTAATTCTGACGGCCATAACGTATCTCGCCGCATTTTGCATCTTTCAGGTATATGCAATATACTCCGTAATTAAAGCGGAAATGGTCGGGCCAGACGGGAGCCTTGGATAAGTCCACAACCGCGACAAGCGGATGCAGGGTTTCCAGTCCGAAAAGTTTGTTGTATTGGTCAATCGTATCAACCTTTATCACTTCTTCCATGACGGTTCTGTTTTTTGAGTGCAAAGATAACCAAAATCGAGCAACGGAGAGACAGTACGGAGGGATAATCAGTAATAAAATCACAAAATCAAGTAAGATATGCACAAAACCGCACTGTTTCTTACAGCCTTGTCAATAAGGGTATTATACCTTGTATTCATAATCCGTAAGATAGTTACTCTTATCCGTAATAGGGATACAGCCCGGCTCTAAGGAAGATGCTAATTTTGCATCGTGAAACAATTCAAAAAATTACAGACATGAAAAAACTGATAATCACTCTGGCCATTGCGCTTTCGGCAATCGGCATCAATGCAAAGACATTGATTGTGTATTATAGCTTCACAAACAATGTCCGTACAATCGCCACGGAACTAAAGTCGCAGACCGGAGCGGACATGGTAGAGATAGAGCCTGCGGAAGAAGGTCTGGATTACGCAGCCAACAACTATGCCATCGGTAGCGCTCTCATCTCTGCAATACGCGAAAAACCCGATGATGCGGCTTCATATCCCGACATAAAGCCTGTAAATGTAAATCTCGGCGAATACGATATGGTCATTGTAGCCGCCCCTCTGTGGTGGAGCAATATGGCCGCCCCGATGCAGACATTCCTATTCCACAACGGAGCGCAGATGCAGGGGAAGAAAATCGGTCTCATCGTTTCAAGCGCGAGCAGTGGTATAAGCGGTGTCGAAGCAGACGCGCACCGTCTGATTCCTAACGGAGATTTCATGACACCGAGCCTGTGGATTCGTTCGTCCCAGACATCAAACTGCAGCTCAATGATCTCATCGTGGCTTGCACAGATCGACTACAATAATCTGAGCGGCATCGAATCGGTGGTATCGGACGCAGATGTAAGCCTCAGCTATGTCGCCGGCGGAATTATTGTCAACGGAAATGTCGATTCACTCTCGCTATTCAATCTGTCGGGAGTAAAGGTATTTGAGACTTCCGACAATACCATCGCCACATCTTCACTCTCTTCCGGTTTATATCTGGCGCAGATAAACTCCGGCAATCAGATGGTCGCCAAGAAAATAATGATAAACCGTTAATCCGAGTTTCGGAATAAAATACCATTACCGATGAATATATTTCAAATATTCGTAACCATGATGGCGATTTTTTTGTCATCCGGTTACATCAATGCTCAGAATATGGAAACAACAGTCCCGGAAACCAGTGCATTTCCTACGGGTAAATCGAATGTCGCATACGAGCAATATTTCAGCGGCCGCTCTTGGCTGGCTCCGCTGACCTCTATGAAGGAACTGAATGTACCTGTATCTAACGTGACATTCGAGCCGGGATGCCGCAACAACTGGCACAGCCATACCGGTGGACAACTCCTTATCTGTGTCGGTGGCGAGGGCTATTATCAGGAGAAAGGCAAACCGGCACGTAGGCTTAAAGCAGGTGATGTGGTCGAAATAGCACCTGACGTAGTGCATTGGCACGGCGCGGCTCCTGACAGCTGGTTCTCCCATCTGGCTGTCGAATGCAATCCGCAGACCAACAAGAATACATGGCTCAACCCTGTAACGGACGAAGAATATGCCGAAGCGGTAAAGCCTCAGATCCAATAAATGTCAGAGAACGGGTATCAGCATCCATTTCAAATGCGTATAAAAATGAAAGCAAGAATTTTTTTCTCCGCATCCATATCAGCTGTCTTAATGTTGTTGAGTGCGTTCTCAACAAATGCGCAGACACAGGCGACAAAGGCAACGGTGTATTTTACCAGTGAGATCACTCCTGAAAGTCTTGTCAAAATATACAAGGCTCTTGGCAAAGAGGCTACCGGCAAAGTAGCGGTAAAAATCAGCACCGGGGAATCGGCACAGAGCAATCACCTCCGCCCGGAACTGATAGGCTCCTTGGTTCATGAAGTAAACGGGACCATTGTAGAGTGCAATACCGCATACGGTGGCAACCGTTCAAACACAGCGGCCCATCGCCGTGCGATAGAACAACGCGGCTATGGTGACATTGCCGAAGTTGATATAATGGATGCAGAGGGATATATCGACCTGCCTGTAACGGATACAAAATACCTCCAATATAATCGTGTCGGAAGTCATTTGTCCAATTACGATTTCCTTATAAATCTCGCCCATTTCAAGGGTCATGCAATGGGCGGATTCGGAGGTGTGCTTAAAAACCAAAGCATCGGCATCGCTACTCCGGAAGGAAAAACCCTCATACATACCGCAGGAAGGTATGATGATCCGAGATATGTATTTCAAAATCCGTCAGGGCAGGACGCTTTTCTGGAGTCAATGGCAGCTGCGGCGCAGTCTGTTCACGATTACTTCAAAGGTAATACGATTTATATCAATGTCATGAACAATCTTTCTGTCGATTGCGATTGTGACGGTCATCCGTCTGCACCGCAAATGAAAGATATAGGGATTTTGGCATCTCTTGATCCGGTGGCATTGGACAAGGCTTGTCTGGATCTGATATTCAATCATCAGTCAACGACCGGCGACAACAGCGCGCCATTAGTGCAGCGGATAAACGGACGGCACGGAGCGCACATCGTTGACTATGCCGCTGAAATCGGATTAGGCTCATTGTCATACGAATTGGTTGACATCACTAACTCATCTTCAGTTGAGTCGATTTCTGTAAACGGCGTTCAAAAATACAATGTATATGGTCTTGACGGAGTGAGAATATTATCTAACGCTGACAATATTGATTCATTGGCACCGGGCATATATATTATCAACGGAGTCAAAACACAAATAAAATAATCAAGCGAATTATGAAAAAGAATATAGGTTCAGTATTAGCCCTTTATCCCACGCCGACAGTCGTTGTGGGGACAATGATAGAGGACAAACCGACATGGCTGCTGGCCGGTCATGTCGGCATAATAGGCCACGACCGCATTATGGTGAGTCTGTTCAACAAGCACCATACAAATCAAGGCATCATAAATACCGGGCACCTGTCCGTGAACATCGTGGACGAAGCCCTGCTTCCCCGTGCGGACTATGTCGGGATTACAAGCGGCGCGAAAACAGACAAGTCGCAGGTTTTCGCATGGCATCCCGGAGAAGCCGGCACACCCGTAATCGAGGACAGCCCGCTGGTTATGGAATGTGAGGTGACGGACAATTATAAAACTGAGACATTCGACAACTTCATCTGCAAGATTGCCAACACCTACATTGAGGAAGATATGCTCAACGGGGACGGCAAAGTGGACTACAACAAGCTGAAGCCCGTACTCTTCGAGATGCCCACCTATTCCTATCTGCGTACCGGAGAGATGATAGGCAAATGCACCACGCTCGGCAAGAAATTCCGGGAGGAGAACCTATAACACGAATCGTATAACCTGATTAAAACAGAATATATCATGCCTTCAATAACAATGGAACTGGTCAAGATGAGCAAGGAAAAGAAAGCTCAGTTGGTCAAGGAAGTCACCGAATCCACATCCCGCATCACCGGACTGCCCGAACAGGTCATCTTCGTCTTCATCAAGGAGAACGAGCCTGAGAACGTGGGTGTAGGAGGTGTCCTACTGCCGGATATGAACAAATGACGACGCGCAGAATATGGATACATTGAAAGTATTGCTGGTAAACGGAAGCCCCCACAAGGACGGGTGTGTTCACACCGCCTTGTCGGAAATCGCCGGCACGCTGAAAACCGAGGGTGTCGAATCCAACATATTCTGGGTGGGCAACCGGCCCGTAGCCGGATGTATCGGTTGCGGGGCGTGCGTGGGAAAACGCAACTGTTTCCGGGACGACAAAGTCAACGAGTTCGTGAAGATAATGGACGAATACGACGGCTTCGTGTTCGGCACTCCTGTCCACTATGCCGCTGCAAGCGGCGCGATGACCTCGTTTCTCGACCGGGTGTTCATGATTGACGAGTACAATGGCGACCACTTTGCCGGGAAGCCTGCCGCAGCCGTTGCCACCTGCCGCCGCAGCGGTGCCACGGCTGCGCTCGACCAGATGAACAAGTACATGGCCGACTGCAACATGCCCATCGTACCGTCGCAATATTGGAACGTGGTACATGGGAATACACCGGACGAAATACGCCGTGACGTGGAGGGTCTGCAAACTATGCGTACCCTCGCAAGGAACATGGCGTGGCTGTTGAAGTGCATCGCAACAGGGCACGAACACGGCATCGAGTTTCCGGCACACGAACAGCATACGATGACAAACTTCATACGGTAAAAATCAGATTCAATTATAGTCAAAAAATAAATAAGGAGAAACAAAAATGAAAAATCAACCGTCAATAGCATTGGGCACATGGTCGTGGGGCGCAGGTTTCGCCGGCGGCGACCAGGTATTCGGAAACAATCTCGGAGTGAATGAACTGAAGCCCGTGTTCGACGCGGCAATGGCCGGAGGGCTGAACCTATGGGATTCTGCCGTGGTGTATGGCATTGGTGCTTCGGAAAGCGTACTCGCCGCGTTCACCAAAGAGTGCGACCGTGAGGACGTACTCATCTCCACGAAGTTCACGCCCCAGATTGCCGGGGATTCCGCCAATCCCGTAGAGGATATGCTCAACAGCAGCCTCGAACGATTCGGCACAGATTATATTGACATCTACTGGATCCACAATCCTGCGGATGTGGAGAAGTGGACACCGTTCCTCGCCGGTCTCGTAAAAAGCGGCAAGGTAAAGCGTGTGGGTGTCTCCAACCATAACCTCGCACAAATCAAGCGTGCGGAAGAGATACTTTCCAAAGAGGGAGTGCATATCTCCGCAGTGCAGAACCATTTCAGCCTCCTTTACCGCTCGTCGGAGAAAGCCGGCATCCTTGACTATTGCAAGGAGAACGGCATCGACTTCTGGGCATACATGGTACTGGAACAGGGCGCGTTAAGCGGAAAATATGACACTGCCCACCCGCTGCCAGCCGGAAGCCAGCGCGGTGACACCTACAATCCGCTGTTGCCGCAAATCGAAAAGCTCGTTGCCGTGATGCGCACTGTCGGTGACAAATACGGTATCACTCCGGCACAGGTCGCTTTGGCTTGGGCAATTGGCAAGGGAACGACACCTATCATCGGCGTGACGAAACCTGCCCAGGTGCAGGATGCGCTTGAAGCCATAAAGGTGACGCTTACCGACGAGGATATGAAAACACTGGAGGACGCCGCTGAAAGAACGGATGTTGACACCCGCGGCTCGTGGGAGATGCCTATGGTGTAATCTCTAAAATCAAATGACATGAGTAGTCCGAAAATATTGGTCGCCTATTTCTCTTGTAGCGGTACGACAAGGGAGGCTGCCCGTGAACTGGCGGCCAACGCCAACGCCGATTTATATGAAATAGTACCGGAGCAACCTTACACGGATGCAGACTTGAACTGGAATGACCGGCAGAGCCGCAGTTCCATGGAGATGCGTGATGTGACATCCCGTCCTGCCATTGCAGGGCGGGTGTCCGGTATGGAGAAGTACGATGTGGTGTTCATCGGTTTTCCCGTATGGTGGTACATTGCGCCGACCATCGTGAACACGTTCATTGAAAGCCACGACCTTGCGGGCAAGAAGGTGGTTCCGTTTGCCACTTCGGGTGGAAGCGGCATTGCCAACTGCGAGAAGAACCTGCGCAAAGCCTATCCCGAAATAGACTGGTGTGCCGGGAAACTGCTGAACAGATCTTTGTCTGAAAAACAGTTCACGGAGTGGCTTGAAACTATAACCGGTGGAAAATAACTCGATATGGGAAGAAAACTGATTTTACTTATGGCTATGTCCGCACTCTTCATCAACTGTCCGGTATTCGGGCAGACCATTGACGTGCATTGCCACAACATCCTGCCTGAATACATGGCAGTACTGGAGAAGCACGGTGCCGCGATGGAAGAGACCTTTCCGCTGCCGGCTTGGAATGTGGATTCGCATATCGCTTTCATGCAGAAAGCCGGAATAGAATGTTCGGTTCTGTCGATGCCCGCCCCACAACCGTGGTTCGGTGATGCGGAGGAAAGCAGACGGGTTATCCGTGAATACAATGAGTATTGCGCCCGTCTGAAAAAGGCGCATCCGGGGAAATTCAAGTTCTGCGCCGCGCTGCCCCTGCCGGATGTCGATGCAGCCATCGAGGAAGCCGTTTACGCTCTTGACACTCTGGGTGCGGACGGGGTAAAGCTGGCAACAAACAGCCGTGGGCAATATATCGGGGATGAAGCACTCGACCCGTTGATGAAGGTGCTGAACGACAGGAATGCCGTAATCATCATACATCCGCACAAGCCTACACCGGTCAACGACGGTATCATTGCCACCGCCCCGCTTGCGGTATATGAATATCCGGCCGAAACGACCCGTGCCGTTGTCAATATGATTTCGCGCAACGTGCTGGCACGGAATCCCAATGTCAAGGTCGTAGTACCGCATTGCGGTTCCTTCCTGCCGATGGCAATTCCCCGCATGAAAGCCATCCATCCGGCAATGCTTGCCAAAGGTTTTATGGAACAGATTGACTGGGAAAACAATCTCTCGCGCCTGTATTACGACCTTGCCGGAGGCGCAAGCCCCGAAATCGTGAAGATGATGCTTACAATTACCACGCCGGAGCATATTCTCTACGGCTCGGATTATCCCTATATGCCTGACAACGTATTGCAGGGGAACCTGACACGGATGCGCGAACAGTTTGCCGCCGACAAGGAGCTGGCGCCATACGCGGAGCGGTTCTTCTCAGAGAATGCCCGCGAATTATTCAACAGATAAAAAATTGGAAACGATGAAAAAAGTAATTCTTGGTTTATTGCTGGTTGCCGGTTCGCTCCCGGCAATCGCCCAGACAACAGAAAAGACAAACGGTATGGACAGAATCGAATTATGCAAGGAAAACTATACCGCCCTGTTCGGCGGTGAGGCACTTAACGGAGGCGGTACAGACCCGGAAATCATGGACATCCTCCAGAAATACATTTTCGGTGAAGTGTTCCGCACGGGAGATCTGGACATCAAGACACGAGAAATGATTACCTGCGTATGCCTCGCCACCATGCAGCAACTTCCCCAACTGAAGGGGCACACGGGAGCCGCACTCAATGTAGGAGTCACTCCCATAGAGTTGCGCGAGGCCGTTTACCAATGCGCTCCCATCATCGGATTCCCCAAAGTACTGAATGCGATGACTGCTGTCAATGAAGCCTTCGCGGAGCGCGGAATCAAAGTGCCGCTGGAAACACAGGCAACCGTCACGGAAGAGAACCGCTACGAAAAAGGGCATGAAATCCAATATCCGCTTTACGGAGACCGGATGAAAGAGGCGATGAAGGACGTACCCGGCGGCATGGGCGAAAAGGTTGCGCGTTTTATGACCGAAGTACACTTCGGCGACTTCCAGACACGAAGCGGCCTTGACACGCAGACACGAGAACTGCTGACCTACTGCGTCCTGACCGTCATCGGAGCGGAACCGCAACTCCACGCCCATCTTCGCGCCAACCTGAAAGCGGGCAATAGTAAGGAAAGGGTTACGGCAGCCGTCATCCAGTGTATGCCTTACATCGGTTTCCCGGCCGCACTGAAGGCATTGAACATAATCAAGGACAGTAATAAATCAGAAATCAATGAATAGAAGAATTGTAAATCATACAAGGACATCTGAATCATCGCATTTCTGGGACTATTGCTGTATCGTATTGAGGTTATGAATGTTGGATCTCAAAATAAGAGTCTCTGTATCATCGGCTTCCATTGCGTTGTGAATTTCAAGGATGGTTCGGGCGTTGTCGGGGTCTTTGCCAAGTGCGGCTCTGACAATCGCATACTCCTGAACGTAAGGAAGAAGTTGTCGGTACTGATGCCAGAAGTAGAAGGCTAAACTGATGGCAACACTCGCAATGAAATAGGCAGCGAACTTCCACCATGTCGAGGTGATGTCTTCCAAAACTTTCTTCATGAATCCCGGCACCCATCCGAATAGTTTACAAATGGTCTGCCTGACTGCATGGATGCCATCTGACAACGGTTTGGAATCAGACTCCGGCGGTTTGACCGTGCTTGCAACAGGTCGCTGACCGTAGCGTTCCTTGATAGCCATATCCACCTTGGTATGGAAGAGGCATACCAATTTGGTGAATCTGGAGATATAGTCGGTCAGCCATTTGTCCCATGGGTCAGTGATGCGCTTGAACACTTCTTCGCTTGACATGGATTCGTGATGCCGGTCAAGAGTTGATTGTATAACCTCGGCAAGTTCAGATTTCAGCTGTTCTGCATCAAAAGTGGGAGAACCCTGCGGAGTGACAGGGTTATCTCCCGCCATGATGTTGCCATTGGCATCGACAGATAGTCCGAGATGTCTGGCGATAAGCACAACAGATTCGTGAGCTTTCTGATGTGCGTCGTTCTGCTTTTTCCATTGCGCCTTAATAGCGTCATCGGTGATTGTTGTTGCCATTATCTGCGTCTTGTTCTGTTAGGTTTGGTCTGAACGGATTGTTTCGGAGTCTTGAAGAAGAAACGGAACGGCTGCCGTTTGCGGTCATCGTCATCATCGCGCCATTTGAGGTCGCTCGACGCTCCGCCGCCTCCACCGGAAGATATAGCCATTGCATCGCCGTATGGAGCGAGCAACAGACCGCACAACGTACCCAAACTGATGAAGGCGGTTTTCTTGTCGGTGGTCGGACGGTACTTGCTGTCATCTATTTCTTCGCCGTCCTTCAGGTGGAAGGTGTCGAGACCGATGTCCGGGAGCTTCATCGGTGCGTCCTTCGGGTACCGTTCATCGAAGTCTATAAAAGCCCTTTCGATACTGTCGCAGGCTTCGTAGTCAAGGCGGTTGATTTCGAGCAGCCGGTCTCTCTCGGTATCGTAATGGTATTTCACACTCTCTCTGGCAAGTTCCGGCAGAGAGCCGAACTTCTTTGAAAGTGAGGGAAGCGTAAGATACGGAGCGAGTTTCTTGCCACTGAAGCTGGCTTTAGCCTTGTCATCCGCAAACGCGACGCCCATCACCTTGCCCGTGGCACTATTGTAGCGGAGTCTCATTTCGATACCGGCTTTTTCCAGAGCCTTGCGGAACTCTCCCCAGTGGGTCGCACTGTCATAGGCTGCGGACACCTTGTCGAACATGGCATACCGCAAAGCCTCCTTTCCACGGAGGCTGTCGCGGTTTACATTCTTCTTCCCCCTGCCGAAGGTAAGCCCGTACTTGGCAGTAATGTGTTTGCACACTTTGGCATTGCGCTTGCGCTCGCAACTGTCGCTTATGGTCCTGCCATTCCTGTCGATACGGCTAAATACTATGTGGAAATGCGGGTGCTTGCGGTTGCTGTGCCTATAGACAACAAACTCGGTGTCCCTGATGCCCATTTCGTGCATATACTCCGAGGCGATCTGCCGCATAAAGTCATCGGTCATCCTCGGCGTGTCCTGTGGTGAGAATGACAGGCTGAAATGCCGGGCAGGTTTCTTGCAGTCATGATGTCCCTTCTGCGAATAGGCCTGCAGCAGCGATGCGATAAAGGAAGGGTCATCTCCCATGATGCCGTCGCTGTGCATCAGTATGTAGGCATCCTTGCCCCCATACTTTACTCTGGCGGCATAATCGACGGCAACCGAGAAACTCGGATTGGATGAGATTTTTGCAATCATCTGTTGTGCTGTTTTAGGAATGAATAATGATTGAGTTAAAAATGGAAGATGGGACAGCGGTCAACTACTGATGTCGCCACCCCGGAGAATACGGCTGATAAGCTGCTGAATGTCGAATAGAATCTGTTTGACAAGATGTATGACAGAAGGCAGTCCGGAAGTGTTTGCCTGTCGTGCAATCTGATTGAGATTGTTTCCCATAGCCGTCAACCCTCTGACCTGTTCTATGTGTTCATCGGAGATGTGGGCTTTGATTTGTGTGTTCAGTGCGGCTTCGTGGACGAACTCCGATACGGACATCCCGGCACTTTCGGCGCGATATACAAGGGTGTCGTGGTCGATGTCGTTAAAACCGGTCTTTACCGGATGATGGCGTCGTTCATCCTCCGGCATGGGAGGTCTGCCGCCTTTCTTCTTGTTGAGATCAATTTTCTTTGTCATTGGCAAGTGTGTATAAGAGGAACGGAGGGAAAGAATGAGGTCAAGAGGCTCCGCCAGACCATCGTACATGGCGATGAAGCGAAAAGCAGGGCGTATGCCCGTTGCTTCCAAGGAGTCCCAAAGGGGCGACGGAGTTTTCGGGGACCGGAAACACAAACTCGCTAACCTTAAAACTAACCTCATTCTTTCTCCTCCTGATTCGGAACTGTCACATCTGATTTACAATGGTTCAGAACCCATCACAGGGCTTCGTCCGGATTATGAGAGGAAACGAGAACCGGAAGACTCGTGGGCATATCGGTAGTGGCGGAACCGTCTTCTGATACCTGACTATCGTCAAACAAGGCTTCCAGACTATGCGCGATTTCGACACTGGCAGAAACATCGGCATCCGGCTTCCTAAGTATTTTCGTATAAGTCTCATCCGCGAGGAACTTTTCATCCATCGCAAAGACATCCAGTATATCGGCAACGGTAATCAGCTTTGAGAAAGTCAGGTTGATGATTCCGAGCTGACACATGGTGGTGAGAAGTCGTGTGATGACCTTGCGGCCGAGACCGAACTTTTCGGAAAGCGCATTGACAGAGGCATCGGATTGGTTCGGTCGCATATTGATACTGATGCCACGTTTGGTTATTGTCTGATAGTCCGTACACATATTGACCAGCAGGGCATGATAGAGTGCAAAATGGCCCACGCCGTTTGTTGTTCCGGCGAGAAAGTCAAGTGCTTCCGCAGTGAGTGTGAGGGATAGCTTCACAAATGGAAGCGGTTTGATTTTAGGGTTGTCCATATTACTTATTGGTTTGAGATAAATGATTCGATATTGGAGGTGGTTGGATATCCGTCATCGGGATTAGCGAGGAACCTGTCAATCCCCGGTATATCGGAGAGCCGTCCTTTCTGAATGTTCCGATAATCGTAGCCTTGCCTGAATGTCGGACAGCCTATGCGGACGTTGCCGATAATCCATCCGGCGAGACAGCACACGGTATGAATTGTTGTCCGTCTGCCCGGTTCGGAACGAATGATGCCGAGGTCGTTGAATCTGGCAATGACCTTGGCAACTGTCTTGCGGTCGCAGCCCCATTCCTTTGAGAGCTGCAACTCCGACTTTTCAAACTGACCCGCCGACAGCATCCTGCCGTTTCCAGTCAGTCTTGCCGGAGCACTTGTCATAAGCGCGCTCTTGACAAGGTGTATCAGGAACTCCATGCGGCTTTTACGGTATCGGGCATCATACAGATAGTCGAGCTGTTCACTTGACAGGGTGAACTGATAGAAAATTTTGGTGCCCATGTTCAACTGATAGCTGCGTTACGGAGATATGCCTGGGCTTCCTCGGAAATCTGAGTCTGCGATGCGACGGGATTCTGGCGAAGCCACTTCAGAAGTTCCGACTTCTCGAAATAGACCATCTTATTGTTGGGCTTGTAGAACGGGACAACCTGATTGTGGGTCATCTTATAGAGTGAACTCTTGGAGATACCAAGGAACACAGCCGCTTCCTCAAGGTTAAGAACCTCTTTGGCGGCATAGAGAAGTGATTTGAGCTTCTCAACCTCCTTCTGGAGATTTTCGACTGCGATATACAGTCCGGGAGTGTCTGATTTTCCTTTCATCGTTTGGTTATGGTTATATTTGTATTATGTCGTATTTTGAAATCTACTGCAAAGTAAAAGCATTCCAAACAAAACAGCCAATTCTTTCTGATATTCAGCGGATTAATTAACCGCATTTAATTATATCAGAGAATCGGCACCGTTTTCTGGTACTCCGAGAGCTGATTGTCGAGGAACAAGACGATTGAATCTACCGTATTAATATCAAGATGATTCTGGGAAATGTATATGTATCGCCCACGGTCAGAAAAGTTGTTGAGAGTGAGAATGTAAGGGAGAAATGATTTGGCGGATTCGGGACAAATGATTAAATTTGCATCAACAAAGATGATAGTCCGAGTGAGGGCAGTCAAGGCAGAAGATCTTGATTTTATTTTCCGTTATTTTTGTCCCGTTTTTGTCCCGCGCCTCAACCTTGTCCCGCGAGACAAACTTATAAGAAAGTGATAATCAGAGGTTAATCCACGGAAGCACAATGCCTTCTTCGATAACCACCAGAATGGCTCCCGCTTTATATCGGGAAGGCTACTACGCGCCAGGGACTTCATAAGATAGATATGTGCGAAGTGATCCGCGGTGTCGTTGGTTACGGTCTGATGCCTGAAATCGACCGTATTGCACCGACTTATCTCCGGCTGCCCGGAGGCCGGAACGCGAGGATAGATTACCGTTCGGGCAACGACGTGCCCGTAGTCAGCGCAAGGCTGCAAGACTGTTTCGGGCTTTTTGATACCCCGCGGCTCGACTCAGGCAAGCGTCCGGTGCTTATGGAATTGCTTTCACCCGGATTCAAACCGGTGCAGCTTACTCAGGATCTTCGCGGATTCTGGTCAGCGACATATTTTGAGGTTCGTAAAGAACTCCGCCGCCGGTATCCTAAACACCGCTGGCCCGACGATCCGCTGTCACCTCAGTAAACTTCATTGTAAATACAAAGCGGGAGCGCGACTGAACGTAGAATCAGGCGCGCTCCCGGTGTCGGATGGATTTTACGCTTATCTTACGATTACTTTTGCTGTATGTGAGCCGGCTCTGACTATGTAGAGGCCCGGCATGAGGTTAACGTTGTTTACTTCGGTTCCAGTAAGGGTGTAGATGTTGACTCTTTCAGCGTTTCCTTCTACAATCACTTTGCCCTCGCCGCCGTAGATTTTTATCTGTTCGGAGTCGGAGGCTATATCTGTGATGGCAGACTGTACGTTGTCGGTGCCGATAAGTGCGAACGAACCGGGAGCAAGACTTACGGAAACGTTCCCGCCCGCTACGGTTGCCGTCGGGGTTGTGCCGTAAGTTGCAACGAGCACTTTGGCATTCTCCTGTGTCATTATTGAAGTTGCCGACGAAACAGTCACGGTCGTGCGGATTTCGGGATTGACGAGCAATACGAGCTCCTTGTCGCCCTTTGTAAGGCGAATTGTGCGTCCTTTCGCCCAGTCGGAATCTCCTACCTTTATGTCGACAGTGGCATCCTCGGCAAAAAGCTCGGCATTGTCGCGGCGGATCCAGTTGAGGGCGGCGTATGTTTCGCAAAGACCTTTGCGATCCGGATCGTCAAGGTAGTTCCATACCACGATTTTCGGATCCGTGTTGTTGCCGCCGTTGGCGTTTTGGGTATTCTGTCCGTCGCCGAGTTCGCCGAACTGCCATATCATGTGGCTGCCGGGCGACATGAGCATCTGGGCGGCCATTGAACCGAGGCGTACCATCTGCGGGCCTACTTTGCGTTTTATCGGGTCGTTGGCTCCGTACTTCTGCTGGTTGTAGTTCACGCGCTGTTCATCGTGGCTTTCAGCATACGACACCGTAGAACCCCAGGTGCGGTCGTAGTTCGGGGCATAGAATCCGCCGAGCGATGAATTGGCGGCGTTTCCTTCGGCAAAGTGCGACGACTGACTGTTGATGTTGCTCCAGTTGAGCTGGCCGTCAGCAGCCATCTCGTTTTCCTCCTGTGCCTGTGCAAGGTTTTCGTTGATATGTATGGCGTCGGGTTTCACTGATTTCATGATAGCGCTCATGCGCTTCATCCTTGCCACGCGCGAGGCATTATAGGCTTCGGTGCCGCTTCCGTAGCTGTCGTTGTCTCCGAGTCCCTTCACCAGGTCGAAGCGGAATCCGTCAACGTTATACTCAGTCATCCAGTAGGTCAGACAGTCCTTCCACTGCTGCTCCACAAGGGGATAACTTTGGTTCCAGTCATTGAGCACACTGTAATCATGGGGAGCCTCTTTGTTGAAGAAGGGGTTCTCGCCCGGTTTGTACATCATGTACCACGGATTAAGACCGTCGCACTGGTTGAATACAATGTCGAGCACTACTGCCATACCGTATTCGTGGCATTTGTCGATGAACTCCTTATAATCAGTCGGAGAACCGTAATATTTGTCGGGTGCGAAATAGAAGTTTGTATTGTAGCCCCACGAATTGTTGCCGTTGAACTCCATTATAGGCATAAGTTCCACGACGTTCACGCCGAGATCCCGGAGATATTCGAGTTTTTCCATTGCCAGCAGGAGGTTGCCGTTGCCCTTTGCCTCCCCTACGGTTCCCGTGAAGTCACGCAGAAGCATCTCGTATACGATGAGGTTGCTGTGGGCGGGAATCTTAAAGGAAGTTGCCTTCCAGTCGTAATCGTTGATGTCGGATTTATAAACCGCAAGCACGGCATCGTCGAGAATATCGTAAGGATAAGCGGGGCAGTCTGAGAAAACCTCCGGATTGAGGTATTTGTCGCTGTACGGGTCGAGCACGAGCCGTGCGTAAGGATCGGCTACCTTGATTGTGCCGTCGACGATATAATAATACATATAATATTGTCCGTCGGCGAGGTCAGGTACGGTTTTCCAGAAGTAGCTCACTCCCTCGTAATCGCAGCGGCTCATCACGTTGGAAGATAGCATCTCGTAATTATCCCACGAAGGAACGAGCATCACACTTTTCTTCAGGGGAGCGGCGAGGCAGAACGTAACAGTTCCGTCGGCATTCTTGACCGCACCCATTTTCGGAGCCCCTCCTCCCGGATATGGAGCTTCCGGCGACTCTCCGGCATAGGTGATGCTGATAGTCTGTTTTGCCGAGTTGCCCGATGACATGGCCGACCCCTCGACCGTGTACGATCCCTGCTCGCTGAATTTATACGATGCGGTGAGCTGAGTGCCGTTTCCGCTCTTTACCGTAGTACCGTTGACTTTAATCGCGAGCGATGCGTCGGAGGTTGAATTCAGTGTGAAGTTTACCTCGGTCGGCGAGGTGATGAGATTGGACGACGCATCGCTCGTAAGCTGTACCTGAAATCCGGGCTTGGCTACAGTCACGAAAATATCACCTCCGGCAGCGGTTTTGCCATCGCGCGTGCCGTCGGCATTTCTGAACACGAATGCCAGCTGACTAACCGTCTCGGTGGCATTGGTTATCCCATAATATCCGCGTATGGTACCGAGGTCGAGTTCATAAACGTTGGCGCTTTTGCGGGTCATAAGGTATTTGGCGGAATTGTCGCCCCACTTGGCAGGAGCGTATTTCCAGTCGCTGCTGCTCGTCGACAGAGAAGTTATCACACCGGTGTGGGCATACACATCGCCCGTGTAGTCCATCAACCCACGGTTTCCGCGGTCGGCGTAATATATAATCTTTACGTTCTGGCTCGCTTCCTGAAGAATGGCCGGCTGAGTCTCTACGATTTCCTGCGCGGCAATCTCCGGAAGTGCGGACATAGATATGGCCGCAAAAAGGAGTAATGTCTTTTTCATTGGCTTTTGTAGTTGGAAATAAGTACTGATATAATCTGTTTACAAAGGTAATACAAATTTCATGAGTTTCAACAGATATAATTAAAAAACTGAAATTTCACAAAATAAATTTTGATGTTGAACAATCATTTGCCCGGTAATGTTATAGAATTGTAACATCCCGAAAGGGAACTGAACAGATAATTGAACATTACAAACATATAAATAATTTGTTTCATTCAAAATTTGTGAGAGATATGAAAAAGTCTACTCTATTACTTTGTGTTGCAGGCAGCGGCTTGTTCTTCTGCGCAACCGACGCGAAGGCTCAGGAAGCCGTTATCGTTGAGGAAACGGTTGTAGCAACGGAAAATGTGGAATGCAACGATCATTATGCTCCCTCTTCTTGGCGCGACAACTGGTACATTCAGCTCGGCGCCGGTATCCAGAGTCCGTTTGTGGAGAACCACATGGACCACGGAAGTGATTCGCGCCATCTCACCGCAGTATATAACCTCGGTGTAGGCCGCTGGATCTCACCCTATCTCGGGTTCCGTTTCAGCGCCTATTACGGTTCCTTACACTGGAATCAGGGTGGCATGGCCCGTGCTAAAGCAGCCAACCTCAACGTTGACTTCATGTGGGATATGTTCAACTCTATTTCAGGCTATAATCCCAAGAGAGTGTTCTCGATTATTCCCTACATCGGACTCGGCGGTTCGTTTGTTTACGACTTCAAGCCTACTTATGGCAATATCATGGACGGTGACGGCCATATCAAGTCCAACCAGTGGGTACTCCCTGTATCGGCAGGTCTCCAGCTTCGTTTCCGTCTGAGCAATTATGTCGACTTCTTTGCCGAGGGCCGCGCCCAGTTCTATGGCGACAACTTCAACAACTCGGCCTATGGCAAGCCTATTGATATCAATATCAGCGCAATCGGCGGTTTCGCATTCTATTTCAACGGATCAAGCTTCGACCGCTACAACCCCTGCGACTACGTAGGCTATATCAATACCCTCAACAATCAGGTCAACGACCTTCGTGGCGCGCTTGCCGCTTCAAATGCGGCTCTCGCAGCCGCCGAGGCTCAGCTTCCCTGCCCCGAGGTCACTGCTCCCGCAGCAGCTCCCGAACCTGCGGTATTCCCGACCGTTCGCTTCAAGATCAATTCTGCCTACGTATCGAGCGAGGAGATGGTCAACGTCTACAATATCGCCGAATATCTTAAGGCAAATCCCGACAGCAAGATCGTAGTCCGCGGCTATGCCGACAAAGACACCGGTACTGCAGAATACAATCAGAAACTTTCAGAGCGTCGCGCTCAGGCTGTTGCCGATATCCTTACAAGCGATTACGGAATTGCAGCTGACCGCATCTCTACCGAAGCCGAAGGAAGCGCAACCCAGCCTTATCCCACCAACGACTGGAACCGCATCGTAATCTTCGCCCGTCCGTAAGTCTGTAAAGACATTTCTTCAGGAGTTTTCTCCTTAGAGCACATAAGCAGTCCCGACTCAAAAAAGCCGGGACTGCATTTTTTATATATTTATGTAACTCTTCAGGGCGTCGACATAATCTTCAAAGGCTTTTCGGCCTTGTGGGGTGATTCGGCAGACAGTTCTGGTTTTCCGGCCTGAAAATCCTTTCTCTACTGTTATGTATCCGGCGTTGGATAGTTTTTCAAGCTGTACGCTGAGGTTACCGGCGGTTGATTCGGTTTTCTCTTTAAGATAAACGAAATCAGCTTCTTCCACATTCATCAGAATTGACATCACCGCCAGTCGCAGCTGCGAGTGCAACAGTGGGTCTAATTCTTTCATTTTCTACGTGTTTTGGAATTGATTACATAGCCAGGAATGAGCATCATGCATACGAATGCAAGCATAAACATCGGTAAGAACCAATAGGCTTTAACACCGAGATTACACATCAGAATGCAGACGGCAAACAGTCCGGTTGCCATACCGCATGCCCCTCCTATTATAAGTGATTTCTCTCTTACAATCAGTCCCTGAGCTATTTCCGCAAACGGTACAATGATAAGGCCAAATACAAACATAAGGTACCATGCCCGGTATATTCCGAAAAAAGAGAAACCGAAGCAGATAAGCATTGCCAGTGCGGATATAATGCTGACGGTAAGCCATATTTGCGACGAGATTTTATCGGAGTATGTAATCATGCCTTTCTTCCTTCCTGATTTTTTTGCCATTATCGGGGTGATAATTCCGCCGATGGCAGGGATCAGAAGCCAAAGCCAGATCCATGCCGGATTATGCGTAAGATATTCTACCAGCCATACGAGGCCCGTTACCGCGATTGTGACCCATCCCCACATCATCATTATGTTGCCGTCGCCGATGTAACGGTCTTTGGTGCGTGAGATCATCTCTGTGATGATGCTGATGCTTTCTTGCTCGGTAAGTTTCTTTTCTTCCATTTTTTAATTGTGTTGAGTTTGTAAATAGGTTTATATTATAAACTGTGTGAGTCAAAAAATAAGCGGCACTCGCGATTACCGCTTATCTTGTTGCAAATGTAATACGGTTTATGATATAAACCAAGTCATAGAACTCAAATTAACGTTAATTAACTTTGGCAGTGATGGGACGGGTACTGTTATTGTCAATAGAAATTACTCTTTTCTTCCCGATAGCACCCGGTCGTATTCATCCGAGTTTTTAATCAGAGCGGTCGCCTCTTTGTAGATTGGATTCAGATTGTTGGCGATTCTGAAATATGTAGATTGGTTGAACAGGTCGCGCCCGATAAGTGCTTTTACGATGCCGGTCATATACTCGCGCGAAAGTGCGTACTGCTCCGGATTGTATTTGACGCCTTCCTTTTCGCCGAATTCAATGAGGTCTTGCATCATATCTTCGCCGACATTGAATGCCGTTATAAACCGGTCTGCATCTTTATACTGTTTACGGAGCGATGCGCGGTGCTCGTCGACGTAGTTGAAGCAGAACCGCGAAAGAATGCCTTTTGCCACCATATCGCGGTAATAGGTGGAATAATAGGTGGTATCGATCGGCACAAACCGGTCGGGCATAATGCCTCCGCCGCCATAAACCGGACGATGGTTGCGAAGAGTGAAATACCGCAGTGAGTCGTTCAGATGAATGCTGTCGGCGCTTGAAAATTCGCCGGCAGCGTAGCGGCGATCCATGTCGTGGAAATAATTGTCGTCGGCTCCGTCGGCATACGGTTTCTGTATGCAACGGCCCGAAGGGGTGTGGTAACGCGACACGGTAAGGCGCATCATCGAGCCGTCGGGGAAGGGGAACGGGCGCTGTACGAGTCCTTTGCCGAAGGTGCGGCGTCCTACTATGGCTCCGCGGTCGTTGTCCTGTATGGCGCCGGAGAGAATCTCCGATGCCGAGGCGGAAAACTGGTTGGCCATTATCACCACTTTTCCGTCGAGAAATTTCCCGTTTTCTTCTGCCACGTAGTCATGCCGTCCGCCGCGCGGCGAATCGGTGTAGACCAGTTTGTCGCCTTTGCGAAGAAACATGTTGGCAATTTCGTAAGCAGGCCGGAGATAGCCGCCTCCGTTGTCGGTCAGGTCGATTATCACGTTTTTCATACCGTCCTTGCGAAGCGTTTTCATTGCTTCGGCAACCTCTTTTGAAGTCGACTCCGCAAAACGGGCAATACGTATGTAGCCGGTGTTTGCATCTGCCATATAGCAGGCGTCTACGCTGTAAATCGGAATATCGTCGCGGATAACCCTGAAGTCAATCGGTTCGGAACTCCCTTTGCGGAGAACCTTGAGGTTGGCTACCGTGCCTTTCGGGCCGCGGAGTATGCTCATTATCTGACTGTTTTTCTTTTTAGCACCCGAGATTACCGAGTCGTTGCACGCTATAATCTTATCGCCGGCCAGAAGTCCGCTCGATTCCGACGGCCCGCCCGAGATTACTTCTACGACCGAAAGTGTGTCGCCGAGCATCTGGAATCTGATACCGATTCCGGAGAATCCGCCGTCGAGCGGTTCGGTGAGTTCGCGGGTCTCCTCGGCGTTTGAGTAAGTGGAGTGCGGATCGAGGGTCTTGAGCATCGCCACGATGGCATCCTCCACCATTTTTGTGGTGTCGGGATTCTCCAGATAGAAATTCTCGATTATCTGCTCGGCATAGCGTAATTTCCGCTCGGGTGTGAATGCCGGGGTCTGCGCATAGAGCATCTCCGGCAGAAGCAGGAGAATTGCAATTATTGTGTGCGGGATATTCTTCATGTCAATATGCTTTCAAATAATAGGTCTTTATGTTCTGTTACAGAAGTATTTCATCTTTTGGACGAGGCAGGAATTCGCTTACGTCGCGACCGTAATGTCTTAGCTCACGAACCATGCTCGAGCTTATGGATGCATACTCGGGCAGGCTGAAAAGCAGCATGGTCTCTATGCCTGAAATCCGGCGGTTTATATCGGCGAGGTTGCGCTCGTATTCGAAATCAGCCACCGACCGTATTCCCCGGAGTATCCACCGGGCGCCATACTGACGGCAGGCATCAACGGTGAGTCCGGTGTAGGAAATTACTTCAACGCGAGGATGGTCGGGGTATATGCGCCTGATAGCTTCTATTCTTTCTTCAACGGCAGCTGAATCAGCCGGATATTTCGAGTCGTTGGAGCCTATTGCGATTATTACGGTGTCGAAGAGAGCGGTTGCGCGGTCTACAATCGACTTGTGACCGATTGTAAAAGGATTGAAACTGCCCGGGAAGAGCGCTGTCCGCACTACCGGCTTAAGAGATCTGGGAGTCATCTTCAACTACGAGGTTCTGTATAATGAAGTTCTGGCGGTCGGGCGTGTTTTTGCCCATATAGAATTCAAGCAGTTCGGCCACGGCGTCCTCCTTGCGGAGCGCCACACGGTCAACTCTCATGTCTGGCCCTATGAATCCTCTGAATTCTTCGGGCGAGATCTCTCCGAGACCTTTGAATCGGGTTATTTCCGCATTGTCGCCGAGTTTGCTGATGGCAGCCAGACGCTCTTCGTCGCTGTAACAGTAATATGTCTCGGCACCGGTATCGGATGCTTTGCTGCCGCGTTTTGAGGTCTTGCGGTTGCGTACTCTGAACAGGGGTGTCTGCAGCACGTAGAGATGCCCTTTCTTTATCATGTCGGGGAAGAACTGCAGGAAGAAGGTCAGAAGCAGCAGGCGTATGTGCATGCCGTCAACATCGGCATCGGTCGCGATTATCACGTTGTTGTAGCGCAATCCGTCAATGCCCTCCTCAATGTTGAGCGCGGCCTGCAGAAGGTTGAACTCGTCGTTTTCATAAACGATTTTCTGCGTGAGTCCGTAAGAGTTTTTCGGCTTACCGCGGAGAGAGAACACGGCTTGTGTCTCGACGTTGCGGATTTTAGTGATGGAACCCGCAGCCGAGTCGCCCTCGGTGATGAAAATTGATGATGCGAGCTTTTTCTCCTCGTCGCCGCGAACGTCGTTGAGGTGAACGCGGCAGTCGAGCAGTTTCTTGTTGTGTAGGTTTACCTTCTTGCTTTTTTCGCGGGCAAGTTTGGCTACGCCGGCCATCGCCTTGCGCTCTTTCTCGCTTTCCTGTATTTTCTTAAGAATCACTGCCGCTACGTCGAGGTTGCGGTGCAGATAGTTGTCGAGTTCGCGCTTTAGGAAATCGCCTATGAATTTAGCTACGGTCGGACCGTCGGGTCCCATGTCGCGCGATCCGAGGCGCGTTTTGGTCTGCGATACAAACACCGGTTCTTCCACTTTGATGGAAAGCGCAGCTACCATGCCGTTGCGTATGTCGGAATATTCAAAGTTGCGGTCGAAATAATCCTTCATCGTGCGCGACACCGCTTCCTTGAACGCCGTGAGATGGGTTCCTCCCTGCGTTGTGTGCTGGCCGTTGACGAATGTATAGTATTCCTCGCCATACTGATCTATATGCGTAAGAGTAACCTCTATGTCTTCTCCTTTTAGATGAATAGGCGGATAGAGGGGATCTTTGGTCATGTTGTCGCGGAGCAGATCGAGCAGACCGCCGCGTGAAACATAGCGCTTTCCGTTGAAAACTATCACCAGTCCGGTATTGAGATAGGTGTAGTTTTTGAGCATAGGCACTATGAATTCTTCGCGGTAACTGTAGTCGCGGAAAATGGTGGAATCGGGGGTGAACCTGACCACGGTGCCTCCCTGTTCGTCGCATGGCTCTATGTCGGTTTCCTCGATCAGCTCGCCGCAACGGAATAGGGCGGATTTTTTCTGGCCTTCGCGCACCGACGCTATGTAAAATTCAGTCGAGAGAGCATTGACAGCCTTGATGCCTACGCCGTTAAGACCGACCGATTTCTTAAACGCCTTTGAGTCGTATTTGCCTCCCGTGTTCATTTTCGACGAGGCGTCGATAAGTTTACCCAATGGAATTCCGCGTCCGAAATCCCTTACCGTCACGGTTTGCGGGGTGACGTCGACTATGATCTGGCGTCCGAAACCCATCATGAATTCGTCGATAGCATTATCAAGCACTTCTTTTATGAGCACGTAGATGCCGTCGTCGAAATTCGAGCCGTCGCCGATGTTGCCTATATACATGCCGGGACGGCGGCGTATGTGCTCTTTCCAGTCGAGGGTCTTGATATCGTCTTCGCTGTAATTCGGGTCGCGCTCGAAGCTGTTGATGTCGTCTACAAGCTCCGGGTCGAAGATGTCGTCGTTGTTATTGTCGTCAATTGCCATGGAAGTTAGAGGGTGTTTGGTGTCGGCATAGCAGCCAATCTTTCCGCAAATATACAAAAAAATCGGTTTCCTGTCAAATGCAAATCAGTTGTGCCTCCGGTAGATGAATCGGGCGAGGCCGAAAATATAGCGCCGGAAGCCCGGTCTGTAGGCGAGGACTCGTGAAAACCACTCCATGTTGGGGTCGAGCCATTTAACGAATGCCCCTACATATATCATAGCAAAAAGCGTGCCGGCTCCCACAACGTTCCAAAGCCACGTGCCGAAGAAACAAAAGCTCAGAACCACGGCCGTAGCCACGAGCAGGCTGTCGACCATTATCTTCGCCTTAGCAAACGGCATTCCTGTCACCTGCGATACAGCCACAGTTATGCCTTCGCCGGGCATCGTGACCGACCCGCACCGTATCTCAAGCGATATGCCAATTCCTAAAACCGTGCAGCCTGCTAATTGGGCCAGAATCTTTGCAAATATGTTGTCTGATGCACAAAATGAAGTCAGTGCCACATTCAGATCAAGAAAATAGCCGAACGCAAAACCAATTATAAGCTGGAATAGCTGCACCGGTCTGAAGCGCCTGTTAAGCAGCAATATCTGCATCCCGACAAACAGCGCGTTCATAATATATGTATATTCGCCTATGGAAAGATCCGGAACCATATTGTCGTTACCGGCGATCGACATGACGTAGGGGATAGTGGAAATAACGCTGCTTCCGAGCGCCGACCTCACGCAGAGTGCAACTCCGAAGGTCATTATAAACAAAGAAACTGCGAGAAGAAAATGCTGCCAGAGAAATGATGAAATACGGTCTTTAATAGAAATTGATTGTACTACTGTGTTCATATAAACTTGTTTTGTCACGACAAAATTACAAAATTGCGCTGTAACCGCCAATATCTGTTATTAAGCGAATCTCACCGGTTGGACGCTTAATCGGTTGATTGGCTGGTGTATACACGTTTTGCGACTTTAAACTGTTCCATAAAAGCGACGGATAACTGTTTTTTTGCGTAAATTTGCATCATAATACCTGTTCAGTTTATATGGCAAGTTATTTCAAAGTTCTGATAGCGTTATTTGTAGGTGTGGTGTCGCCGACAGTTGCAGCTGCCGACATCAATTCCGACCAGGTTGCTGCGATTCTTGTGAAACTCGACAATGAATTGCAGTTGCGCGACCAGTATATTGCCAAGCGTCTGAATTTGATAGACTCTCTTCGCGGCAGAGCGGATAAACGCACTCTCAGTCAACAGGAAAGACTTGACTCGAGGCTTAAGCTTGCGGAAAGTTTCGTAGGGTTCAATGCCGATTCCGCTATTTATCACTACACTATCGGGCTTGACAACGCCGTTAAGGCCGGCAACGATTCTCTCGCCGTGCTTTTTACCATGCGGCGTGCCGCACAGCTGCCGCTCGACGGTTATGTACAGGCGGCGATGGACGATTATCTCTCGGTCGACACCGCAGGAATTTCTCCCACAATGAAAAAAGCGTATTTCGACTCCGGGAGGCAGATGTACAGCTATATGGCGTCCTTCTGTGTTAACCGGCCGGCTGAAAATGAGCGGTTTTCCCACCTTGCTCTCGAATGCCAGGCCAATCTGCTGCTTATGCTTGACCCGCAGTCGGCTGTCTGGAAACTGAATCAGGGCGAATACTATTTTCTGCGCGGAGAATACTCGAAAGCCAATGCTATTCTCGAGAATCTTATGGACAATCTCAGCGAGGACGACAATATGTTTGCCCGTGCAGCCCATTTTCTCTCGGATATAGCGGCGGCAAAAAACGAACCCAACGGTAAAATTTACTATCTCGCACTATCGGCGATTGCCGATACTCGCGCGGCGACTCGCGAAGTATCGTCGCTGCAGGATCTCGGCCGAATCCTGTTCGGACTCAGGGATGTGGAGCGGGCCCATAATTATCTCTCCGTGGCATTGCAGAATGCTGTGGAATGCAACGCTCCGCTGCGAATACTTGAGTCGGCCGAGTCGCTGCCTATAATAGAGAAAGCTCATCAGCTTGAACTCGACGGCTCGCGACGGCGTATCTACGTGGTAATAGCTCTTATGGCGCTTCTGCTTCTCGGTCTGATAGCGACCATGACCTTGCTTCGGCGTAAGATGCGCTCGATGGACTCCCTTTCGCATCGCCTCGAGGATGCCGGAAGGGTGAAGGATGTCTATATAAACCAGTTTCTCAATCTCTGTTCCATCTATATGGATCGCCTCAGTCAGTTCAGCAAGACCGTAAACAGGAAAATAGCATCCGGACAGACCGATGAACTCTTCGCACTTACGAAATCAGGAAAGTTCATAGAGGAACAGTCGCGCGAATTCTACGATGTTTTCGACGACGCCTTTCTTCATATCTACCCCGATTTTGTCGACGATGTGAACCGGCTTCTGCGTGACGGCGAAAAAATAGAACTGAAAGAAGGGGAGAAACTTAATACAGACCTCAGGATTCTGGCGTTCATGCGCCTCGGAATCGACGAGAGTTCAAGGATAGCCCAGCTGCTGAATTACTCTGTATATACAATTTATACATATCGCAATAAACTTAAAAACAGGGCTGTCAGCCGCGATACCCTCGAAACTGATATAATGAACATCAAGTCGATATAAAATTTGTTTATAATTCTGTAAATAATGTGCGATAGTTAACATTTTATACCCCTCGGCACTCCTAATTCCGACCTATATTCTATGAATAAATAGGGAAGAGTAAAATACAGTGAATAAAGTGGTTATGTTTTGATATAACGTTAGAATTTCTATATTCATGCTATCTCCGCTTGATTGTGATGGTTGCTCATTTGTAACTTTGCATCATAACAAACGAACACGCATAGTTCGTTTCCGGATTTTGAAAACTTTAAGAATACGTGAAATATCAAGTTTTAGGGTTAGTATAGATTGTTAGTATTCTTAGCGATGAAATAATTGCATAATAGTAAATGTGTTTTTATGTTAGGTTTGTAGAGTCTTATTGCAAAGACAGTAAACAGGCGGCTCCGTGAGGAGATGCCTGTTTGTCTTATATATGCTTATGTAATAAAAACGACAGGTTTCTTGGATATGGCACGGATTTTTGCTAATTTCGCGATGTAATAACAGCTGTCATGTTCAAAAAGTTCACTCTGAATATAAAAGGCCGGCTCTTTGTGGCGGATCGCCCTCAGATTATGGGCATCATCAACGTCACGCCCGATTCATTCTACAGCGGCAGCCGCACACTGCTCGAGGCTGATATTCGCAGCCGCGTGGAGCGAATGCTCGAAGAGGGAGTCGATATCGTGGATATCGGAGCATATTCTTCGCGTCCGGGAGCAGCGGATGTTTCCCCTTCCGAGGAAATGACGCGTCTGGAAACCGGGATGAAAATAATCCGCTCGCTCAACGCTGAGATACCTGTTTCGGTCGACACTTTCAGAGCTGAGGTGGCGCGTGAGGCGGTATGCAACATGGGCGCCGACATCGTCAATGATATTTCGGGTGGCGACCTTGACAATGCAATGTGGGAAACTGTTGCGGAACTTAATACTCCCTACATACTTATGCATATGCGCGGCACCCCTTCGGATATGCAGAATTTTACCGACTATGCCGATGTGACGGCCGACGTCATAGCCGACCTATCGCGTAAACTTCGTCAGCTCAGGCTTATGGGAGTGGCTGACGTGATTGTGGATCCCGGATTCGGTTTCAGTAAGACGCTGGAGCAGAATTTTGAGATGTTGCGGAATCTGGAGGTCTTCACTGCCGCTCTTGATGCCCCTCTGCTTGCCGGCATGTCGCGGAAGTCGATGATATATAAGTTGCTCGGAACAACGCCCGCCGAAGCTTTGAACGGCACGACCGTGCTCAACACTATGGCGCTTGAACGGGGAACTTCAATTCTGAGGGTTCACGACGTAAAGGCGGCAGTGGAAGCCCTGAAACTATATATGGAAACGTGCGATAAATGCAATTAACTATGGATCAGTTCGGAATTCGCGACGCTTTCGACATTGCCATTGTGGCTCTCCTGCTTTTCTACCTTTACAGAATAATGAAGGAGAGCGGCACAATCAATATATTTTTCGGTGTGCTTGCGTTCATTGTGGTATGGGTTCTTACCTCGCAGATCCTCGAAATGAAACTGATCGGCACTATTTTGGATCAGTTTATGGGAATTGGTCTTCTCGTGCTCGTGATTCTTTTTCAGGATCAGATAAAGCGCTTTCTCGTGGAACTCGGCGACCACAAGCGGTGGCGTTTTCTGAAGAATCTTTTTCAGCATTCCAAACATGACACCACAGCGGAGGCGCGCAGATACGTGATGCCAATAGTTTACGCCTGCCTGAATATGTCGAAGACAAAAACCGGCGCTCTCATAGTGATTCAACAGGAAATCTCGCTCGAATCTTACGAAAAAAGCGGCGATATAATTGATGCCGATATAAATTCACGCCTTATAGAAAATATTTTCTTCAAGAATTCGCCGCTCCACGACGGTGCAATGATTATAGCCAACGGCCGCATAAAATCGGCCGGCTGTATCCTACCCGTAAGCCACGACCGAAATATTCCGCGTTCGTTCGGACTCCGTCACCGTTCGGCCCTCGGCATTTCGCAGGCTACCGACGCTTTTGCCGTGGTAGTCTCGGAGGAGACAGGCAATATATCCGTGGCTCACCGCGGAACACTTACTACCCGTCTTTCGTCGACCGAGCTTGAACACAGATTATCTGAGGCGATGGCAAACGATCTCTAAATAATTATAATATAACCAATCATGTCAGAAAAATTCTCAGAAAAGGAGGTTTACTCCGAAGCCGACCCGATTGAAATGCCTGAAAACGCATTTCGCGAACTCGGCGACGACGAGGTATACCGTCCGATTATGCATCCGGCGAGAGATTATCCCGAAGTGACGCCATATTCCGTGGCTATGGGTGTGATTCTTGCCGTAATTTTCAGTGCGGCCGCCGCTTACCTCGGCCTTAAGGTCGGACAGGTGTTTGAGGCCGCCATACCTATTGCGATTATAGCTGTCGGTCTTTCAGGCGCTTTAAAAAAGAAAGATCCGTTAGGACAGAACGTAATAATCCAGTCGATTGGAGCATGCTCGGGTGTAATTGTGGCAGGTGCCATTTTCACACTCCCGGCAATTTATATTCTGCAGGCAAAATATCCCGATATTTCAGTAAATTTCTTTGAGATATTCTTCAGCTCGCTGCTCGGCGGCATTCTCGGAATTTTGTTTTTCATTCCGTTCCGCAAGTACTTCGTGAAGGACATGCACGGAAAATACCCGTTCCCCGAAGCTACAGCCACCACTCAGGTGCTTGCGAGCGGTCTCGGTAAATCGGAATCCGGCAGCGGTTCGCAGGCCAAAACGCTTGTGATCGCGTCGCTTATCGGCGGTGTTTACGATTATGTCGTGGCTACATTCGGCTGGTGGGCAGAAGAGCTCACAACAACTGCGGTTTCCTGGGGACAGACTCTCGCCGCCAAAACCAAACTCGTGGTATCATGCAATACAGGTGCCGCTCTCCTCGGCCTCGGCTACATAATCGGTCTTCGTTACGCCTTCATTATCTTCGCCGGTTCTATTTTCGTGTGGTGGGTGATAATACCTCTGATCGGAACTTACGGTTCGGCTGAAATTGCAGCGATGCCTGTTGACCAGCTGTTCTCCGACATCGCCCGTAAGATAGGCATCGGCGGCATCGCAATGGCCGGTATCATCGGTATCGTTAAATCGTGGGGCATAATAATGAATGCCGCAGGGCTCGCAAGCCGCGAGCTTCGAGGAAACGCCCAGGCTGCCAGGACGATTCGCTGGCAGACCGATATCTCTATGAAACACGTGATGTACTTCACCGCTCTTGCTCTTGTGGCTGTCCTTCTCTTCTTCTGGTTCGGCGTCATCCACTCGCTATGGCAGGCTGCCATAGCCTGGACCGTGGTGATGGTTATAGCTTTTCTGTTCACCACCGTGGCCGCAAACGCGATAGCAATTGTCGGCTCTAACCCCGTGTCGGGAATGACGCTCATGACCCTGATAATCGCATCTGCAATCTTCGCCGCCATGGGCCTGACCGGCACCACCGGTATTGTGGCTTCCATGATAATCGGAGGCGTGGTCTGCACGGCTCTTTCGATGGCCGGCGGTTTCGTAACCGACCTGAAGATCGGTTACTGGCTCGGTTCCACTCCCCGCAAGCAGGAGCAGTGGAAATTCCTCGGCACTCTCGTCTCGGCGGCTACCGTCGGCGGTGTGATAATGCTTCTTAACGACGTTTACGGCTTCTCCGGGCCCAACGCTCTCAATGCCCCCCAGGCAAACGCAATGGTCAGCATCATCGAGCCTGTGATGATGGGCGAGGAAACTCCCTGGATTCTCTATATGGCAGGAGCATTTCTTGCTCTCATTCTCAACTGGCTCGGCGTCCCCGCCCTCGCTTTCTGCCTCGGCATGTTCATACCGCTTTCCCTAAATGCTCCCCTCCTCGTAGGCGGTGCTATCGCCTGGTTCGTGGGCTCTCGTTCTAAGGATAAGGCCGTAAACGACGCTCGCCGCGACCGCGGTACCCTCATTTCGTCGGGACTTATAGCCGGAGGCGCTCTCTTCGGAGTATTCGCTGCCATAACCCGTTTCTGCGGATTCACCTACGAAAATCCCATGGATCCGGTTCTCGTGCAGTGGCTCGGACTGATTATCTACGCATTGCTCATTGTCTACCTCTGCTGGGACAGCATGCGCGTTAAATCGTCGAAATAAAGTTATTATATCAAGGATGCCGGCTGCCCCCGACAGGGCAGCCGGTTTCATATTATGAACAGAAAGATTCTCGCTCTGGCGGTTCCGTCGATAATCACCAATATCACGACTCCGCTGCTCGGTCTGATGGATGTCGGGTTCGTGGGTCACATGGGCAGTCCCGTCTATATCGCGGCTATAGCGGCTGGCGGCACGGTGTTCAATATGATCTACTGGTTGTTCGGCTTCTTGCGCATGGGTTCGAGCGGTCTCACCGCTCAGGCTTTCGGCGCCGGAGACCGCAGGGGCGAACTGTGCGTGTTCTGGCGCGCCATGACTCTCGCTCTGCAGGCCGGACTACTCCTGATTCTTCTGAGTTTCCCGGCAGGAAGGCTGATAATGCGCTTTCTGGAGATTGATGCAGAGACCTCGGCTCTCGCGCTCCGCTATTTCTCGATACTGATATGGGGCGCGCCCGCCGTGCTCGCCACCTACGCCATGACCGGCTGGTTTCTCGGCATGCAGAACGCCCGTGCTCCTATGTGGATTTCCATTCTGATAAATGTAGCGAATATCGCTGTCAGTATGTGGCTTGTTGCAGGCGTTGACATGAAGATAGAGGGCGTCGCTATCGGCACTCTTACAGCTCAGTGGCTCGGGTTCGTGGCGGGAATGATTGTGTTCTGGTGTAAATATCGCCTGCCGCTCCCGTCGCTTGTAGAGATTACCGACAGTTCGGGTCTGCGACGCTTTTTCTCGGTTAACACCGACATTTTTCTGCGCACACTCTGCCTCGTGGCCGTTACGGTCTGGTTCACCCGCGCAGGAGCTATGCAAGGCACCGATATGCTTGCGGTCAATACGCTGCTTATGCAGTTTTTCATGATTTTCTCATTTTTTATGGACGGTTTCGCTTTCTCTGGAGAGGCACTCGTGGGGCGTTACACCGGCGCGGCCGACCTCCCGATGCTCCACCGATGCATAAAGGCTCTGTTTATGTGGAGCGGAGGAATAGCTGCTGTTTTTGCTCTCGTTTATTGGCTCGGAGGCTCCGTTCTGCTCTCTCTGCTGAGCGGCGACACGCAGATTCAATCCATTGCCCTGGGCTATCTTCATTGGGCGGTTCTGATACCCGCGCTCAGTTTCCCTGCATTCTGCTGGGACGGTATCTACATCGGCGCGACCGACACCCGGGCCATGCTCGCAGCAATGGCTGGTGCCATGGCGGTGTTTTTCATCCTTTATTTTCTGCTTTCACCGCATTGCGGCAACAACGGTCTATGGATAGCATTCCTGAGCTATCTCACCGTCCGCGGCTTGGTACTCACTCTGTGCAGCCGACGGATTTATCGGGGATACCGTCGGTGAGATGGATTATCCGCTGGTTGCGTGAGCCGCGGAATCGCAGCGTGGTGTCACGCTCCGCCATTACGAACGGACCGTCTACGAGCACGTCTATTACTTTCAGTATCCGGGACAGCCGCTCTGACTGCAGTATCTCCTCAAGTGTAAAACCGGTGTAGCACCACACATTGTATCCGCGACGCCGGATTTCGGTTGCGAGCGGTATTATCTCGTCAATCTGATAAAGCGGATCGCCGCCTGAAAACGTCACGTTGAATCCGTTCTCCTCTACAACTTTCATTATCTCTTCGGCACTCATTTCCCTCCCGGCGGAATGATCCCACGATTGCGGATTATGGCACCCCGGACAGCCGTGGTCGCAGCCGGCGAAATAAACCGACGTACGCAATCCGGGGCCATCGACAGATGTCCCCGGAATAATGTCTATTACTCTCATTTCGTTGAGATTATTCGTTTAGTGATGAACCACGCGGTCGTGAAGCTCGGCGAGTTTCGCCTTGTTCCAGCGGTCGGTTGTGCCGACCAGATAGCCGGTTATGCGCTGCAGGCAGTCTATGTTGTGGCTGTGGCATACGGGACACTCATCGAGGTTTTCGCTCGCATCCTCATATCCGCAGTCCATACAGCGGTTGCGGTTGTGGTTCACGGAACAGTAGCCGATGTTATACTGATCCATCAGATCGACTACGTCGCTGATTGCCTCGGGGTTGTGGGTTGCGTCGCCGTCAATCTCCACATAGAATATATGGCCGCCGCGGGTGAGATCGTGATACGGAGCTTCTATTTTGGCTTTGTGGCGCGGCGAGCATTTATAATATACCGGCACGTGGTTCGAGTTGGTATAATAGATTTTGTCTGTCACACCCGGAATCTCGCCGAACTGCTTGCGGTCGCGCTGAGTGAATTTTCCCGACAGCCCTTCTGCAGGAGTGGCGAGCACCGAGAAATTATGGCCGAATTTTTCGGAATATTCGTTCACACGGTCGCGCATATGGCTCACAATCTTCAGACCAAGCTCCTGAGCCTCTTCGCTCTCGCCGTGGTGTTTCCCTATCAGCGCCACAAGACACTCGGCCAGTCCGATAAATCCGATTCCCAGTGTTCCCTGGTTTATCACGCTCTCTATCGTGTCTTCCGGGTTCAGATTCTCTGCCCCGTTCCATAAGCGCGACATGAGCAGCGGGAACTGCTTGGCAAGCGCCGTTTTCTGAAAGTCGTATCGTTCGCACAGCTGACGGGCGGTAAGGTCGAGAATTTCGTCGAGCTTGCGGAAGAAGCGTCCTATCCGTTCCGCTCGGTCTGCTATGCCCATGCATTCTATGGCTATGCGCACTATGTTGACGGTAGAGAAACTGAGGTTACCGCGCCCCACGGAAGTCTTCTCGCCGAAGCGGTTCTCAAACACTCGCGTGCGGCATCCCATTGTGGCAATCTCATAGCGGTAGCGTTCCGGGTCATCGGCTCTCCATTTCTCGTGCCGGTTGTAGGTGGCGTCGAGATTCACGAAGTTGGGGAAGAACCTGCGGGCTGTCACCTTGCAGGCGAGTTTATAGAGGTCGTAGTTGCGGTCTTCAGGCAGGTAGCTCACTCCGCGTTTCTTTTTCCATATCTGAATGGGGAAGATGGCAGTGGCGCCGTTTCCCACACCCTCATAAGTGGAGTTGAGCAGTTCGCGGATTATGCAGCGTCCCTCGGCCGATGTATCGGTGCCGTAATTTATTGAACTGAAAACCACTTGGTTGCCACCACGCGAATGAATGGTGTTCATATTGTGGATGAACGCTTCCATCGACTGGTGTACGCGGCTCACCGTCCGGTTTATGGCATGCTGCTTCATCCGCTCGTCGCCGCTTAGGCCATCGAGTTCTTTCTTCAGGTAGTCTTCAATCTCGGCATCGTAGAGATGGGAGAGATCTGACCCGTTGAGTGCCTCGAGGTTCTTGACCTCTTCAATATACGACGAGCGCACAAACGGAGCGAGATAGAAGTCAAACGCCGGAATAGCCTGGCCGCCGTGCATTTCGTTCTGCGCCGTCTCGAGGGAGATGCATCCGATTATCGACGCTGTCTCGATTCTTTTTGCCGGACGCGATTCGCCGTGACCGGCTATGAATCCGTAGCGCAGAATCTTGTCGAGCGGATGCTGCACGCAGGTGAGACTTTTGGTAGGGTAGTAGTCCTTGTCGTGGATATGGAGATAACCGTTGCGCACGGCATCGCGCACCTCTGGCGAAAGCAGATAGTCGTCGACAAACGGCTTGGTGGTCTCCGACGCGAATTTCATCATCATGCCCGCCGGAGAATCGGTGTTCATATTGGCGTTTTCGCGGGTTATGTCGTTGTTCTTCGCCTCGATAATTTCCAGAAAGATGTCGCGGGTCTTTGCGCGGCGCGCTATGCTGCGCTGGTCGCGGTAGGCTATATAGCGCTTCGCCACTTCTTTGCGTGGCGATTTCATCAGTTCAAACTCAACGCGATCCTGAATTTCCTCGACTGTCATACGGTCGCGTCCGGTCATTCCGATACGGTCGGCTATGCGCATTATCAGGGCTTCATCTTCGCCCATTTCGGTGGTCAGCATCGCTTTGCGGATTGCCGCCTTGATTTTTTCTTCGTTGTAGCCGACCACACGGCCGTCGCGTTTAATTACAGTCTGAATCATTTTTTCGTAGTCAAGTTTTAGGGTGATAGAAGTTGTAAGAAGAGGAGAGTGCGCGACGCTTTCCGGATAGTGTGCGCCATATCCGTTGCAAAGGTACTATATGTTTCCGTCTTTGCAAAGATTCACGATAAAAAATTTGCTAAAATTTTCTTTTTGGAAAACTTTAGCAAATTTGAAAATTTATAATTGGCTTAAAATTAGGAATATAGCTTCTGAAAACGGGAAACTTTTATCTATCTTGCTGGATGATAAATGCTTTCATTTTTCGGTGCTGTCAGTCAGGTACTTGTCGATGCCGTTGTCGCATCTTACCTTTATGTCGGGCCTTATGCTATGGTCGAAGTTCAGCTGTTTGTTTTGCATATATTTGTCCTCATGCCATAAATGATATACGATTCCCGCGAATTTCAGATGCTTTTTCGTCAGTCCGCTCATCTGCAGCCGTCGCCCGAAATCGCCGTCTTCGCCTCCCCAGCCTTCGTAGAATTCGTCGTATCCGTTGAGTTTCATGTAGTCATCGCGGAAAAACGACATATTGCAGCCGAGCGCTCCCTCTCTCTTGCGGCGGTAGCGCAAGGCCAGATATTCGGCCACGCCAGGCAGATGGATAGAGTTTTCGGGCTTGCTTTCTATGCCGCGCGTCCACCAGTGTATGGGCACGAGCTCTCCTTTTTCGCAAAGTTTTTCCGTGAGGCGCTTGCCAAGGTTGGTGCGTCCGCCCTTCAGGTAGTATCCCCGTTCGGCGAAGTGCAGGTGATCCTTTACGTAGTCGCAGTGAAGTATCACGTCCCCGTCCACCTCTATAATATATTCGCCGGTCGACGCTGCAACGCTTTTGTTGCGCATCATGGCGAGTCTGAACCCCTTGTCCTCCTGCCACACGTGGATAAGCTTCGTCGGACAGTCTTTCCTCATTTCTTCAATTAGTTTCCGGGTATCGTCTCTCGAGCCGTCGTCGCCTACGATTATCTCGTCGGGAACTCTCGACTGGGCGAAAGCGCTCAGCAGACACAGACGCAGTGCGTCCGGACGGTTGTAGGTTGAAATTATTAGCGATACTTTCATTGTTCAAATTTTTTTATCCAGTTTTCAAGTCGGTAGGGGGCGATAATCTCTTCTGCTATCGGATGCAGCGGGCGCGCCATGAATTCGGCAAGTCCGTCGGTGCTGTCGCCGTCGAGTATGAATATGTTGTCGGGATGATAGAAGGGGAAATCCCGGGCACCCTGATTGTTCGTGATGAATTTCTTCCCGAAAAACAGTGCTTCGAGCGTCCTCACCGTCATTCCCGACTGTCCTTCCTGAAGAATTTCAAGCATGCAGGCCGACTGCCGCAGGCGCCTGAGGTACTCGGGGTATTCCACCAGGCGGCTCGAATAATACTTTCGCAGAGTAGCCTCCTCGCAGGTCTTCTTATCGCGTAAAATATGGAAATCGCACTTTATCCCGGCTTTTTCAAAGCTTTCCGACAGCCGGGCGAGCTTTCCCGACCGCTGTTTGTCAGTGCCGACAAAAAACACGCATCCGTTTTTGCCGCTCTCAGTCTCTTCCAGCTCGCCGGGCCGCGGGCTGCGGTAAATCTGATTCAGCAGCCCGAATCCGTAGTCCTTGGCGTCGCCTTCGTCGAAAGTATACACCTTCATTCCGGCATCGTGCATCTTGCGGGCATATTTGCTGCGGCTCCGTTTGTTGCGGTTTATCACACACAGCGGATTCCATATAAACACGTTCTTATCCGTGCTCTCAAGCTCCTTGTCGAGCACCATCAGCTCCTTCAGGTTCTGGATGGAAAAGAGCAGGACTTTGTCTTTTTCACCTATCTCCCTTATCCGGCCGATGAATCTCTCTGGAAAATACCATCCCGTCAGAAATCCCTTTTTATCTATTATAGAGGCGCGGATAAAACGCATGGCAAGCCAGAGCGGACGCTTGTAGTTGTGATACCTTATGCGTTCAAAAGGTATCAGCCTTATGTCGTTGCGTTCGCGCAGCGGCCTCAGAATGTAATCCGAGAGGAAGTTGTCCTCATATATAATGTAAAGCATTGTGGCGTCAGTGTTTTTTGAAAAATCTTTTTAGGGCGCCCTTGCGGTCCACCGCTCTGTCGTGGCATATCTTTATCCATGCGAGCTCCTTCAGACGCGATTCGTCAAGATTTCTTGCCCGCAGATATTCGCAGGCAAAAGTAATGAATCCTTTGTCGAATCCGCTGAACCGGCTCAGATTGTCGAAGCACTCCCGGAGCGGAATCTGCTGCCCCGGCTCATGGAATTTCATCCTGTTCAGGTCTATCAGGCTGAAATGAAATTCGTTGTCGCTGCCTACGGTTACTCTCACGTTCGTATTGTTCAGATCATAATGGAGAATTCCGCGGTCGTGGAGGGTGGCGACAAATCCGGCAAAGGCCCTCAGGCATAAATCGCCGTATCCGGTGATTGCGTCGCAGAGGGATAAGCTCTCCTCGTAGTCGCATATATAGCACGCCTCATTCAGGTAGTTAAGCAGACCGCGGCGTTCATAGTAGGCTCTCGGTGCCGGTGTGGAAATGCCGCGTCGCAGAAGCTCTTTGGCGTTGTTGAACGACTTTTTGGCCTTCGATTCACGCAGCATGTACAGAAGCCCGTTTTTTATGCGCCTGCTGAACATTTTAGCCACATATCGCCTGCCGTCATGCTCAAACGCAACCAGACGGTTGCGTCCGCTGTATATTACTTCGGTATCGCTCCCGGCCGTCAGTTTTTCGGCAATAGCCGGAGTTATGCCTGATATTTCGGAGTGAAATGCGGTGTTAGCCATTGTCTTTGTCCGGTTGGTTCTGACGCTCGGTCAGCTTCGATAGCAATGTCATCTGATAGATGGCCGACATATATGCTTTGGCAACCCCGCGCCGTCCGTCTTTAAATGCGCCGCCTGCTATATAGTCTTTGAGAAAGAAAAACATCGGACGGAAAATCATGCTGAGTACGCCGTATTTTTTGTTCATCCGTTTCGGCACCTCGTAGTCGGAATACACGTTCATCTTTGTTATTCTTTGCCCGATGGACGGGTCGTCGAGATGAAACAGGCTGAGCTCTCTCCGATTTGGTATCTTGCGGATTTCGCCGTCGATTTCCGGGCGTGCGTGTATCACCGCGGGCCATTTTGTCTTGTCGCGGGGAAGGAATCGCAGTTGATAATCGGGAGTGCCGTTTATGGGACTGCCCATGAAGGTGTTGATACGCGGAACGAGCAACGCGCCTGCGAACGTCCCGTCGGAAATGTAGTCGTAAAGATATTTTCTCAGTTCGTCAGGCACGATTTCGTCGGCATCTACTACCAGAACCCATTCGTTGGCGGCGGAGTGTACGGCAAAGTCGCGCGCCGGCTCACAGATGCGGTGCTCGCCACGCGGGAACGTAACCACGCGGCATCCGTATTCGCGGGCGATTTCAACGGTGGAGTCCGTGCTCTCCATATCGCACACGAGAATTTCGTCGAAATCCCTGAGGCTTTCGAGCACACGGCGCAGATGCTGCTCTGCGTTATACGTATTTAATACCGCCGATATCTTTTTTCCCATTTTGCAATGTAGGCCGGGGAGTCGCCCGGCTTGTTTCTGCAAAGTTAAGAAATTTTTCATACAGAGTGTCAAACCTTACCACAAATCCTGACCTTGACTCCGAAATCTTCGCCGAACTGTTAAATTTGATTAAATCGCAACCCGCTTTTGCAAATAGTGGAATCAAAACCGTTATAATTTGGTAAAATCACTTCAACATGCGCCGATTATTGTTTCTGATAACCCTCGCGGTTCTGATTCTTATGTTTATTCCGTGGCTTGGCGATACGCTCTTCAATACTAAAGGCGAACCGCGCGAGGCCATCGTGGCAGTGTCAATGCTCAACAGCGGAAACTACATCCTCCCCGAGAGTTGTGGCGGCGATATTCCCTATAAGCCCCCTTTTCTGGCGTGGCTGATTGTGGCTTCCTCCTGGCTAACCGGAGGTGTGACTGAATTTTCGGCGAGATTTCCGAGTGCTGTTGCTACGATTCTTATGGCGATGGGAGGATACCTTTTCATCCGCCGCCACACGGAAACCAGTTCCGACATAGTGGCAATGTGTTCCACAATTGTCACCGTTACTGCATTCGAAGTTTACCGCGCGGCTGCAAACTGCCGTACCGATATGGTTCTTACAGCATGCATGGTCGGTTCCCTCTATCTTATGTACAACAGATGGGCCAGCTGCAAAGCCCCCGGATTCTCCATATGGGCCGTATTGCTTATGTCGTGCGCAATGCTCACCAAAGGGCCTGTGGGCGTTTTCCTGCCTTGTCTGGTAATGTGGGTGTTTTTCCTTCTGAGGGGAGAACGGTTCTGGCGCTCCACCGGCGTTTTGTTTGCCATGGCTCTGCTTTCGCTCCTTCTTCCGGCTGCCTGGTATGTTGCAGCTGCCCATATGGGCGGAAAGGAGTTCATCGACCTCGCCTTGGAGGAAAATGTCGGCCGTATGACCGGCACGATGTCCTACGAGAGCCATGAAAACCCGTTTTACTACAATTTCATTACACTCGTGGCCGGGATGTTGCCCTATACACTTCTCGTACTCTTCTCTGTTCTGGCCATAAAGCGCTGGCGTGGCGACGCCGGCGACTGGTGGTACCGTTTCCGCCACATGGATCCCGTAAAACTTTTCTCATTGGTCTCCGTGGTGGTCATAGTGCTGTTTTACTGCATCCCGAAGAGCAAACGCAGTGTGTATCTGCTCCCTGTATATCCCTTTTTGGCCTATTTCGTCACCCTCCTCATAATGTTTCTTGTGAGGAAAAAATCTATGACTGTTGACTTCTACGGCCTCTTTATGGCTCTGTTGGCATTGTTGCTCCCCTCCGTCATGATTGCGTTGCGTTATGTCGATATTTCTGCCTATATGGCCGCAATGAAGCCTTCCGCGGCAGCATTTGTCGGGGCTCTTCAGAGTGTTCATCTGACGTGGGTCAGCTGGACATTCCTATCGCTGGCGTTTGCCGTCGGAATCGCGGCTTTCGTTGTTGCTTGTAAAAGCAAAGGAAAGGGACGCCTTATGGCGACGGCACTTGCGGCGACGGTTGTAATCTACCTCAATCTGTCGGCCACCATTCTTCCGGCTGTTCTCAACACAAAGAGCGATTATCCGATTGCCCGGGAGATCAATGGCATTCAGCCCTCCGGCAAAATTTTCGGTTATATCAACGTAGACATGCTCCGCTTCTATACCGCCGGATTCTATACTGCCGACAGGATAGTGCCGTTTAAGTCGCTCAACGATTTGCCTGCCACCGGAAGCGCCCTCATTCTTATTGGAGAATACGATTTCAAGGACTTCAATGCAAAATACGGCCGCAATTTAGTCGCCGAGCCTCTCTATACCAAACCGCTGAAGAGCTGCGACACCGGCCAGATTACCACCCTCTACCGAATCACCCGCCGCTGATCCGGAATCCCCCATTTCGAAATATTGCTGTCCGATAAAAATTTTTGAGGCGGCCTAAAAATGATGGCTCGGGCAGGCTCCGTGGCTCGCCTCCGGCGCTTTTACACTTATTTTCTGAACATTCTCATTGTTGTGGTGTATACTATTGCGGATCAGAAAGTCTTCTGCGAGGATTTCGCACGAAAAAGCGCCGGAGGCGCGATGTTTCGATAACCCATTGCGGAGCGGAGCGGAGCTGTGGGACAACAACCTCCTCAAAAAAACAAGGCGAGCGGCGGAGCTGCGACGCCTTGATCCCGGGCGGCAGCCGCGGAGCCTACCCGAGCCATCATTTTTTACTGAGGGGGGCTTGTAAAATGAAAAAAGATGCCCGAGCACTGTAAATTCAGCGTTCGAGCCATGCTTTTTAGCGATATTTGTGTTTTATCAGACAGCAATAATTTCGAAAAAAAATCGCGTCGGACTGAAAAAAGCGACATTATCGCAATGTTTTTCGTCCGATGCTGTTGTATCTTTGCGGAAACTAAACCTTTTTATGTTATGAAAACCACAAAGAAACAACAGAAATTCCGCGTATCAGACCGCGCTTACTGTAAGATTATTTCCGACGTTATCGACTCAATGACCGGTTGCCGCATCGACCCCTTCATCTTCAAGCAGGTTGTAACGGCAGTCAGCAGCTATCTCAAACCGGAAGGCAAAATAACCGGCCTCTGTAAAAAAGCAAAAGCGATTTTCGACCGTCTGCTTCCGGATCTCGACTTAGCTATCCGTCGCGCTTCAACTGCCCGTGCTGCCGCAGCGCGCCGCAAGGTTTCCTCAAAGAAACCTGCGGATGCCGTAGCAGACGAGAGTGCGGATTTATCTAAGCCTGCCTGCGAAAAGAAGCCGGTTGCTAAGTCAGACGTACAGAGAGAAATCTTTCCCGTTCCCGATCCATCGCGCCGTGAGGTGATTAATAGCGGCAGCGGCCACAAGCCGGCACCGCGTCCGATCAAAAGCTCAGACGCAGTCCCCCCATTGCTGTGAAACCGGGCATATCGTACCCGCGGTTTATCACGTAGTGCGTGTCTGTTATGTTTTCAAGGCGCACGAATACTGCGGCATAGCGAAGCAGCTCGTAGTCGGCCTTCAGATTGAGCAGCGCGTAGTTCTGACGTTTCACGCTTTCATGGACGTAGAGGCGCCCCGTGTATTTTACGTCGGCACTCAGTTCAAGGCGCTTTATGGGACGATAGTTTACACCGAAGAAGAACTGGTGGACAGGCGCCCCCGTCAGGTTGTTTAGCGATGTATGGAGGTAGCTGTAGGTGGCATTGGCGCTCAGATTGTCGAGCGGATTGCTTCTTACGGAAACCTCGATGCCTTTGTTGATGAATCGTCCGGTGTTCACATTCTTATTGTCCTCCACCTGTATCATGTTGTCGCCCTTGCAGTAATAGAAAGTAAGGTCGAAGGTGAGATAACGGGAGAAGTGCCGCGCCACGGAAACCTCGTAGTTCATCATCCTTTCCGGTTCGAGATCGGGATTGGCCATCCGGTAGAGATAGAGTTCGCGGAACGACGGGTTGCGGTAGCCTTTCGACACCGAACCCTTGATGGAAAACTTGGCTCCCGGATTTACCACGAATCCTGCCTGCGGAATCCATTCGGTCGAGAATTTGTCGCTGTTTGCCATGCGCAGGCCTCCGTTAAGTACCAGAATATCGCCGAAAAGCGTCTGCGACAGAGTAAGATACGGAGAATATTCAGTGATGCTTTTGCGCGATATTGTTCCCATCGAGCCGGGTTTGTGGGCCGTTCCGCCCGACATCGGGATCCTGCCTGTATAGGTGTTGAAGTCGAACCCTAAGGTCATATCGGCGCCCGTCCATGGCGCTACGTTCTGGTAGGCGAGTATGCCGAACCGGTCGTCGAGACTGTGGAAGTGGTTGGGATCGTCTATGTAATGGTTGCCGTAGCTGTAGTATACCTGGGCGTTGCCCGAGGTCGATGCGTATCTGTCGGAAATCGCCACCGATGCCTCGCCCCTGGTTATATTTTGGCTGTAGACTGCCGTTGATTCCGGATCACGGAGCCGTGGATAAACCGGGTCGTTGCCTTTGAAGTTCATGAGGGTATAGTCGGCCGTCAGTTTCCAGAAATCGGAAAGTTCATAGCCGATTTTGCCATACCCGCTCGCTTCTTTGAAATCCATCCCTTTTATGTTGCCGTCAGTGCGGTTATAGGAGAGGGAAAGCATCGACGAGAACCGGCCGGCCCGCACCGTATTCGTGGCCGATGTAAGCCATGTATTGTACGAGCCGTATTGGGTTGTCAGGGTTGTATGGATGCCGTCGCGCCGCGGATTGCGGGTCACAACGTTGATTACGCCGGCCATGGCGTTCGACCCGTAGAGCACCGATCCGGGACCGCGGAGCACTTCAACTCTCTCCACCGATTCCTTGCCGTAAAAGTCGGCTATATGGTGGGAATAGATGCCTGCGAACTGCGGCTGACCGTCGACCATCATCAGCACTCCGCTTGCGCGGTCGCCTCCTACGCCTCGCATCTTGATATGCCCGGAGCCGCCGTTGCTCACACCGAAGCCGAATATGCTCCGCTGCGTGACGAACAAGCTCGGCACCTCCCCGGAAATGGCGGCGAGTACCTGAGTCTGGCCCGTTGCCTCAAGGTCGGCGTGAGAAACCACCGAAACGGTATACGGCAGCAGATTTTTGGCTGTAGTACGGTTTGTTCCGGTCACCACTACATCGCTTAGCGAAATGGAATCGCCGACATTAGACTCGGCAGCCGCGGCCATGAAATTGGCTGTAAGAATCGCGGGAAATATAAGTGCTGAATGTTTCATTTTGCAAAAATATGTGATAATGAGGAATTCAGTGGAACCCCTTTTACGCGGTTTCTTACCAATTTTACCGCTTGTGTGGAATTTCAGAGCTCTATGGTGAACTTGTCGCTGTCGCGCCACGCCGGAAAGCGGTGGCGGCCGGCCTCAAGGGCTTCGCCGTCAAGCACCGAGTAGATGTGGCCGTTGCGGCGTGTTTCTCCGATGCTGTCGCCGAGATTGTCGTAAATTACCGAGTCGCCGGCCGGATATTCTCCGTAGTTGTCTTTTCCGGTACGGTTCGCCCCCACAGCGTAAATCTGGTTCTCGATGGCTCTTGCTGCCAGAAGCTTGTGGTATTGGGTTATGCGCGAATGAGGCCAGCTCGACGGCACCACGAGTATGTCGTAGATCTCCTCGCCGTTGCGGCACCAGACCGGGAAACGAAGGTCGTAACATACCATCAGCTTAAGGTTCCAGCCGCGGTAACGGATAATGGGGGAGAGCTTTGCTCCGGCCGTGAAAATACCCTTTTCGTCGGAAAGCGGAAAGAGGTGATGCTTGTCGTAAAACGTAACGTCGCCTGCCGGTTCGACCACAAAGGCTCTGTTGAAATAGCGGCCGGATCCGTCGGTGGCCAGAAAGCTGCCGGCTATGGCAAAACCGAAAAACGATGCCCATCGTTTCAGCGCATCCATGGTATGGCCGTCGTTTCTTTCCGCCAGTTCTTCCACGACTTTCCTGTCCGATATGAAATCGGTCGAGAACAGTTCGGGAATCACGACGAGATCGGTGTCTTTTTCTACCTGATTTAGTTCGCTTGCCATTCCGCAAAGGTTGGAGTCCTTGTTGCCCCATGCTATGCTGAATGGTATGATGCAGACTTTGAAAGTTTTCATTAGGAAAGCCTATTCTGTTGTGAAGTGGTCGGGATATTTGCCGGTGAACTGACGGTAATAGTCTTTGATTTCACGCATGTCCGTCTCGATGTCGCCCGAGGGGATAAACTCGCGGTTCAGGAAAATCTCCTTCCGCCCGTAGTCTATCGCGGCGAGCTGTACAGGCACCCCTGCACCTATGGCAATGTGGAGGAAGCCGGTATGCCAGGTGGCTACACGCGAGCGTGTTCCTTCGGGGGTGATGGCGATGGTGAGCGTGTCGGAATTATTGAATTTCTCGATAAGGGTTTCTGTCAGCGATGAGCCTCTGCGGCGCGACACCGGCACTCCGCCGATTGCTTTGAATATCAGTCCGAGCGGGAAGAAAAACCACGATTCCTTCATCAGGAAGCCGGCGTCTCTCCCCAGCGCGGAATATGCGAGCTTACCCCACACGAAATCCCAGTTGCTCGTATGGGGTGCCACGCATATAATTGATTTCGGGCTGTCGGGCAGCGTCACGTTGAGTTTCCACCCCGCCAGCTTAAGCAAAAAAGCGCTCAGCCTGCTCATTGTCAGGCGTTGGCTGCTTTCTTATTGGCTTCTTTCTGCTCGGAGGGGAGCAGCTCGTTCATTTTCTTGACGATGGCGTTTACGTGGTCGCTGAATTCTTTGCGGATGGATGCAAATGCCTCGGCATAAAATTTGTTTCTTGCCTGGCGGTAGGCTTTGCCGTCGGCAAATGCCGAGGGCGACTGGGGGAACTGAGCCGACACACGCTTGAGCGCGTTGGTCTGCAGTTCGGCGATTTCGTAGATTACGCCGTTCATTTTCTCGGTCTCGATTCCGGGCACAAACATTATGGCATTCAGGCATTCACCGGCGAGAGCGCCGCATATGGTTCTGATCTCGTTCTTGATGATTCTTTTGTTGTACATAGTGACCTTTTTAAGAGATATACGCAAAATTAGGCAAAAACGTTGAGATAGCCACACATTTTTTAAGGATTTTTACACCTGCGGAGTGGTTTCCTTGCGGCCCGCGAACTCACCCGGTTTCACTCCGAACTGGTTTTTGAAACATTTGGCGAAGTACGACGAGCTGTTGAAGCCTACCATATAGCCGATCTCGCTCACACGGTATTTCCCTTCAGCCAGCAGTACGGCGGCTTTCTTAAGCCTCGTCACCTGGATGAGTTCGTTGGGTGTCATGCTCGTGAGTGATTTGATTTTTGCATAAAGGCTCGAGCGGCTTATGCCCGAGGCTGTTGCGAGAAAATCCACTGAAAGTTCCTGATTCGAGAAATTGGCTTCGATTATCTCGTTGAGCTGCACGAGGAAGTCGTTGTCGACCGGCGTTGAGGCCACGGTGGTGATGGGTTCGAAGGGCGACTGCGAGAATTTCTGCCGCAGGCGTGTGCGCATATCGCTTATGTTCTGCAGGCAGGTCTTGAGGTATTCGACCGAAAACGGTTTCTCGATATAGATGTCAGCGCCGCCCTTCATGCCCTCGATGCGCGAGTAGGTGTCGGTCTTGGCCGTGAGCAGTACGAAGGGAATATGGCTGAAATTCATGTCGGAGCGCACCTTTCGGCAGAATTCTATGCCGTCCATCCTCGGCATCATCCAGTCGCACACTATGAAGTCAACCTGACGGCTGCGGAGAATTTCGTATGCCTCAATGCCGTCGGTGGCAGTGAGAACCTCGTAGTCGTTGCGGAAATTCGTGGCTATGAAACTGAGCATCTCCTCGTTGTCGTCGGCAATCAGCAGAACCGGACGTTCTTCCCGTTGCGGATTGTCTGTCCCGGCGGCAGGTGTGCTTTCTTTTACCGGCTCTTCTTCAGGTGTGTATATTTCATCCTGATGAACGGGGAGTGTGGCCGTGAAAGTGGAATATTCTCCCGGACAGGAGTCTACCGTGACGGTCCCTTTGTGGGCCGTGGCCATGCTCCTTACTATCGAGAGTCCGAGTCCGGTTCCCTCCTTTGCGGGACTGAGGGCGTCGTTTATCTGATAGAATGGCTTGAATATCTTCTCGCGGTTTTCAGGACTGATTCCGTTGCCGTTGTCGGTGACCGAGATTGAGAAGGTGCGGTCGGCGGCATTGACTCGGAGCGACAGCCTCACTTCGTCGGTCATATATTTCCGGGCGTTGTTCAGCAGGTTGCTTACGAGTTTGGTTATTGCCTCGGAGTCGATGTCGGCAACGAGTGTCTCATCGGGTATGTCGCTTGTCAGTCTTCCGCCTTTACGCTCAATCGAGGGGCGGAAACGCTCCATTACGCCGTTGAGCAGTGCGTTGATGTCGGTCGGACGGAAGTGCATGGTGAAACCGTTCTGTTCCACTTTCTTGAAGTCGAGCAGCTGGTTTATGAGAAAGAGCAGACGCTGGCTGTTGCGCTGTATAATGTTGAGGTCGTCGCGCAGAGCGGGCGACATGGCCTCGCGTGTCTGCATGATTTTCTCGAGTGGAGCTATGATGAGCGATACCGGCGTGCGGACTTCGTGGGCTATTACGGTGAAGAAATTCAGTTTGGCCTGAAACACTTCTCTTTCGCGGTTGGCCTTGATGTGTTCGATCTCCGATTGGTGGCTTTTCTCGGAACGCCGTATGAGATATTTGTAAATGAGGTAGATGGCCAGAAGAAAGAGTGCTGCGTAGAGCAGTTTCATGGGCAGCGACATATACCACGGGGGAAGAACCCTGATGAAGAGCGACGCTTCCTGACCCTCCACGCCGTCGCTGTTGGTGCCTTTTACCCGAAGGCGGTATCTGCCCGGAGAGAGGTTGGTGTAGGTGGCTTTGTTGGTGTTGCCCGAAGCTATCCATTCGTTGTCGAAGCCGTCGAGACGGTAGAAATAGCTGTTGCGTGTTGGATTGGCGTAGCTCAGGGAGGTGAAAGATACGCTGATGCTGCCGTCGCCGGGATAAAGGGTAATCTGCTCGGTGAGATTGATTTCCTCCGGCATCCGCGGATCGCCTGCTTCAACCGGATGGTTGCCTATTTCCACTCCTGTAAAAAGTATCGGAGCCTCGTAAGTATTTGGCTTTATCCGGTATGGGTAGAAGGCACAGACGCCGCTGGTGGTTCCGAGATAAATCTTGCCCGAAGGAGTGATGAGCTGCGCGCTTGCCATGAACTGGTTGCCCGGCAGTCCGTCCTGGTCGGTATAGGTCATGCTGCTTACTCCTGGCACGTAGCGCACCAGTCCGCGGTCTGTTCCCACCCATAGTATATCCTGATCCTCGATAATAGAAGCGGCGTTGACTCCTTCAGGGAAATTCTCTGCCGGCTCGAACGAATCGGTCTCCGGCACGAAACGGCAGAGACCGTGGGCAGTCCCTACCCAGTAGGTGCCCCGCGAGTCGATTGTGAGGCAGTTCACGTGGTTGTGGAGAATGGAGCCGGGTTTGTCGGAGTAGCGGTAGTTTTTCCATATGTCCGCCGCAGGATTGTAAGAGAAGAGACCCTTGCCGTACGTGCTGAACCAGAGGCGTCCCTGCGGGTCGCGGTCTATGTCGACGGTAGTGGCTCCGAGAGTCCTCACGCGGATAAAACTGTCGGTTTCGCGGTCATATCTGTTTATGCCTGTCGTGGTGGCAACGTAGACGCTGCCGTCGTTGTTGCGGAAAATGGCATAGCTGCTCGACCCGTCGAGCGAGTGCGGGTCGGAACTGATATGATTGTAGTATTTTTTACTTCCGGAACGGGTGTCGTAGGTTATCACGCCGCGGGCGTAAGTGCCGATCCAAAGGGTGCTCCCGTCTATTCCCAAGGCGGCTATATTCTGTACCGGCGAACCGTCGGGAAGCGTGATGGGAATAGTTGTGAAACTGTTGTCGCGGGGATTGAGGCGCGTAAGACCGCCGTCTTCGCTGGCTATGAAGATATTCCCGTCGGTGTCTTCGCACAGCCGCGAAATGAGGTTGCCGCTTACGGAGTTTCTGTATTTGGAATGGCGGAATTTTTCGAAATTCTTAAGTTCCGGAGGCATATAGTTGACCCCGCCGAAGAAAGTGCCGATCCAGGTGCCTCCCTCCCTGTCGCGAAAGATGGGGTATACGTAGCGGTCTGATATCGACGACGGGTCAAGTTCGTCCTGCCGGAAGGTGGTGAATCGGGCCGACGGGAGGTTAAGCACGGTCAGGCCGGCGTCGGAGCCGATTAAAATGTCGGTTTCTGAATGGCGGGTCATGCTATGGATATGGTTCAGGCCGGGGGAAGAGGAAGCGGCGTCCACATAGCTGCCTTTGCCGCTCAGAGAGTCGAATTTTATAAGCCGGCCGTTCCATAGTCCGAGAAGCAGGTTCTGGTTGTCGGCCTGAAGGAGAGTATATGAAGGGGTGCTGACCTTTTCACCGCCTACAGTTACTGCAAACGGCCGGAATTCGCCCGACGAGCGGTTGAATGAATAAAGCGTTTCGGTTCCCGTGTTGCTTTGAACCCAGATGCCATTCGAAGAATCTATGAATATGTTGCCTATGTAGTTATTGCATAGCGGGAAGTCGAAGTGAGTGACCTCGCCGGTCGCTCTTTTGATTTCGAAAACGCCTTTGTCTTCCATCGAGATCCAAAGATTCCCTTCCCGGTCGGATTTTATGTTTATGACAGGTGCGTGCTGCTGGATTCCGTTTATGTCGAGCCCGGTGTAGTCGAAGCGGTCGAGGCGCAGATTGTAGGTGTAAAGCCCTATGTCGGTACCGGCATACAGACCGTCGGGCGCGGTATGGAGCGAGCGGATAAAGTTTTCTTCCACGCATCCGTCGGTCGGGCAGGAGAGCGCGTAAAGTTTGTAGCTGCGGCCGTCGAAACGCACCAGTCCGCCGTCGGTGGCGAACCATATGAAGCCGCGCGCGTCCTGAACGATGTCTCTGACGCAGTTCGAGGGCATACCCGATCTTACCTGATAGTGGTGGAATTGCAGGGCTGATTCCGCTGCTTCACCTGCTGCCGGCCACAGCAGGAGCGCCGCAATGGCGATTATGATATTTTTAAGGTTACGATACAGCACTTGTTGCGATTTTTTACAAAGATAAGGCTTTTTTCATAAAGAGTATGTATGGATTTGACATACGAAATGTTAATTTCTCAGGTCAGATCCATACATACATCAACGCTGAATAACAATTTTGACGTTGAGATTTGTTGCGTTGAACAGTCTTTTCAGATTACCTCGGTGCCGGAGAGGCGGATGCTGTAGGGCCACTGGGCGTCGCCCGGATTGTCGGGGCCGTCCACGTTGCGCCAGTGCTCCGCGGGTGCTCCCATCACCACAAGCCAGAGATGGGACAATTCTTTGCCCGGACGGAATCTGAGTTTGCCTTTGCTCGCTTTCCCCACGGGACCGTAGATGGAATTGCCGTCCTTGTCGACCGCCACGAAGCAGTAGCGCCAGCCGGCTTTGTCGGGGTTGAGAGAACAGAACCCTTCGCGCCCTGCCTCGCCGCGGAAATCTACCGCAACGGATTTACCGGTTTCGGGCACGGCGAGTTGAATGGCGTTGAAACCGTAATTCTCGGGGCAGTTTTCAGCAGTCGGACGCAAGCGGTTGTCGGCACCCTTTTCGAGTTCGGTGTGCCATTGGTTGGCGTATTTGCGCGAATGTTCCCTTACGCGGTCGATGTCCCAGTTTATGAAACGGCGCTGGGCCTCGATCATTTCGTCGTTGAACTGCTCCTGGGTGAGTCCGTTGAGGCGCTTGTAGGTCATTACGGGGTCTTCGCCGATTTTGCCCTGACGGAAAAGTTCGGCTATGAAGCCGGGGCCATGACGTTCGCCCCAGATTTCGAGCACGTAGGGCGAATGGTAGATGTTGTCTATGTGGAGAAACGCTTTGTGGGTGAGATCCTGATAGGCTTTCAGATGATAGTTTTCGTCTGTCTGCCAGTCGGGGTTCACCTGCCAGAGCATCCACTGCGATGCCATTTCGTAGAATCCGGAGCCGCCCCATGCCACACCCTCGCCGTCGGCGGTGATCTGAAGCTGGAATGAATGTCCGAGTTCATGGGCTATGCAGTTCAGTGCCTTGTCCTGCACGCGGTTCGGGGCAATCCAGAGCGCGCCTATCTGCGAGTCGTAGTCGCCGCCGTAGGCAGTGCCTTCGAGCGAGTAGTCGAGCATCACCATCATGCGCCAGCGGTCGGCTTTGGTGCCGGGCTTCACCCATTTCAGGTCGTTGTAATAAAAATCGTAGAACTGCTCGAGTTTCGCCAGAAGGTTGGGGAGGTCGACTTTCATATTGTGGCCGTCGAGGTCGGGAGCCTCGGCGAGATTCGGGCCGAATTCCTTAGCCCAGAAAAGGGCTATGTTTTCCGTAAGAGCCATCCGCTTGAAACTCCATTTGCTCTCCGGGTCGTTGAGATCCATCGAGCGGAGGTCGTTGGGGATGTAGATAGCCTTGCCTTTGTGCTCCACAACCGGATATTGTGGGACAGCGGGGTATGCTTCGTCCTCGTTCAGCCGGATTTCATGGGCGAAAGGGTCGTCAGCGAAAGCGGTGAGCGCGCTTACGAGCACAAGCGGTGTTATGAGATATTTCATCATATCAGTCGGGATAATTCTTTATGACAGTGTCGAGATACGTTTTGCGGGCGGTAAGCCAGCTTTCCATCCGGCGGATTTCGGTGCCGAATTTCTTGTCGATGGGCCAGCGGTCGGCGTCGCGCTGCCATGCGGCTGTGTTGGCATTGTAATATTTCAGGCATGAAGCCCATGCCTGCTCTATAAGAGGGGATGTTTCGATCCAGCGTGCTTTGTATTCCTTTACGAATCCGGGAATTTTGAACAGGTCGGAGAAGAATCCGGGCACCCGGTATTGCGTCCCGGCGTGGGTGGCGGGCGAAGTGCCCATAACGAGTTCGCGGCTGCTGGTGAAGAATGTGTGGCCGGTATACATCTGCCCCCAGTCGAAATCGAAACCGGCGTCGAAGTCCCAGAGCGGCCCCATAGCCCATTTCCCACCAACATCCTTGTGCATGTACATGGAGCGCGGCGCGTCGAGTTCAACGTTGTAGACGAACTCCTGGATTATCAGGAAGTCGATCATTGTTTTCACGTCGAGGTTCGCTTTTATGGCGTCGTAGTCGAGCGCGCTGACGGCACGCTCAAGCACGGCGAGTTCGGCTGCGGCGGTTTCGAGACCCGCCTTACCGAGGTCTTCGGGGTTCTTGACACAAACAGGCATGCGGTAGACAGTCGACCAGAAATTGTCGGTGGCCTCAGGCGCGAGTTCCGGGCCGTCGTCGCGGTCAAGCTGTATGAGATAACCCGCTTTTTCGTCGACGGCAACGCGGTTTTCGTTCTGCTGCACCTGTTCGGTGAGGTGATACAGACCCACGGGGTCACCGTTGAGCGTCAGTTCGACGTAGCGGTTGTGGTTGGTGTACGGCATGCCGCAAAGCTGTGCCCATTCGAACACGAAAGCGTTCATCAGGTCTGTGGGATCGCGGTACTCCGCGAGGAGCACCCAGCTCTTCGCTTTTGCAAGTCCCATAAAGGTCTGCTTCTTGTCGAATTTGATCCGGTACGGTTTCTTGTCGTACCAGAGCCAGGAAGAATTACCGCGGCCGCGGACACCTGCGGTGGCGTCGGTGAAGTTCCACTCTTCGTTGGAGTGGGTGAGTGAAATTTTACAGCCGACGTAATCTTCCTTCGACGTGATGGCAGCGCCGCCATCCGTGACGATGGAAAGCTGACCGGCTATGAACTCGGGAGTGAATGTCGGCTCGGGCTCGGGTTCAGGTTCGGGTTCTGGGTCGACAGGATTTTCCGGCTCAACGGGCTTCGGCGGGTCAACAGGCTGCGGGTCGTCGGAACCGCAGGAGCACACCGTGAGCGCGCAAGCGGCGAGTATTCCGCAGATTGTGAGTTTTGAGAAATTCATTATAAGGATTGATAGTAAACAGGATCAGTAAAAAACGGTTGAAAAAGAGAGCGGCGTAGCCGCAAAAAGCGCTGCAGAGCAGCGACTTAACGATAGCCACATGCAAGCGCCCCGTAGGAGGCGCGCAGCTTGTGGTAATCATCGTTCTCTTTCGGTTTCCGGCTGCGTAGCTGCCGCTCAATTTTCGCGGGAAAGACCGGCAGCTACGCAGCCGTTTTCTTATAAATGCCCGCTAATCCACAAGCTGCGCGCCGCCTACGGGGCGCTTGCATGTGGCTATCTTTGAGGTGCGGCGCTGCCGCACTATTGGCGGCTCTGCCGCTGAATTAGAGATTTCAACCGACTTTGCAGCTGAACCGAAAAAAAGGAGAGACACTCCCGAGAGTGCGGGAATGTCTCTCCAGATAAGAGTGGGAATTACTTAAAGTGGTAAGTAATCGTGAATTTCAGAGTTTTGGTGACATTGCCGTTGGTGTAGACGAATACGGGACGCATAACTCTCGTTTCGCCGGGCTGACCGGCGGCGTCGCCGAGTTTGCCGAGGTCTACAATCGCACCGTTGATTTCGTAGTAGACAACCTGTCCGCCGCCCCAGTTGACGGCATCGCCGTCGGCGTTGAGCCAGTAACCTACATTGGCGGTAGGAATGTCGTAGAGAGTGCCGTCTGACTGCTCGTTGAACACCACAATCTTGCCGTCGATGGCGGAGACTTTGGTGCCGTTGATCGGTTGTTCGATATTCTCGGCGAGTTCGTCGGCGGTCATTCCGAAGAATTCGAGAATGGCGTCCTCACGGAGATCGAGGTTTGCTGCTATCCAATCACCGTTATCAGCTTTGACGGTGAGGTCGAAGGTACCGAGGAGGGTATTGTCGTCTACCTTGGAGAATTCAGGTTCGATGGGATCCTCATAGAGCGAGAGGTCGGTGCCGTTGAGTTTGATCATATAGGGGAACTGCGGGTCGTTTGACTCAACTTCGTCCCATCCGTGCGACATATAGACTTCGGGAGAACCCTGGACAACGAGGTAGAGGAGTTCGGTGCCTGCGGGAACGTTGAAAGAGAGGTTGCCCTTTGATGCCTTACCCACGGAGCTGTAGGTGCGGGTGTTGCCCTTCAGGGCTACGAAGCCGTAGCGCCATCCCATGTTCTCGGCACCTCCTACGGTATTGTAAACGGTGGTCTGACCTTTCACAACGCCGTCGCCGTCGACCATGTTGCCTTTGTCTTTCTTGGCGAGGGGAGCGCCGTAAGCGAGACCGGTGAAGTCAACCGAAACCGTGCCGCCGTTCTGGGGAACATCGAGCTGGATTACGTTGAAGCCGGTGGCTCCGGGGCAGTTGCCGTAGCTGATCTGATAGTTTTCGCCGTTGCGGTAGAAGGTGGCGTTGTAGCGGCCCTGATATCCGTCGGCATATTCGCGGACACCTGCGATGTCGTAGGTTGCCATGCGCACTGCATAATCGAAGAGTTCTTCGCGGGTTGTTGCATAATTGCCGCCGTTGTAGAGGCGGGTATAGGCGCTGATGGCATCCTCGGGTGCAACAGATTCTGTCCAGATTCTGCCGTATGCATCCACGCCGTGCTTCTCAACCCAGTAAGACTGGAGCCAGTAGCTTGCGTAGCGCTGCCATTCGTGGTGGAAGTGGCGGTGGCAGTTGTTGAGCCATACCTGATAGTTGTAGCTTTCGAACTGTTCGCGGGGATAATCGCGCTGAGCCTGCCACTGCGCGCACTGTTCCCAGTATGCGCAGCCGCCGTTGCCGCCGCCGTCGGGGCCTACGAAACCATAGCGGAAGCCGCTCTGCTTGTCGTCAGTGGCACCCTGGCACTGCACGCGGTCAGCATAGGTCTGATACTGGAAAGAGTGGCCGATTTCGTGAGCGATGGTTGAGCCGACCGGCTGACAGGTAGAGGGATTCACCCAGAGGGCGCCGATCTTGTCGTCGTAGCCGGAACCGGTTGCGAGCCATTCGTCCTGATAGATCAGGTAAATCTGCATCTTGTAGTTGTCGAGCATCGACTTGCCCTGTCCGAGGGTAGCCATTTTCAGTTTGTTGACGTTGGTGTCGAAGAACTGCTCAGCCTTTGCGAGGAGATCGTCGATGTCGACACGCATTGCTGCGGGAACGCTCTCGGCATTGGGGTCTGCGCCGAATTCAGGCGACCAGAACACGAAGAAGTGTTCCGACTGCTTCATGCGGTGCCAGCTGTAGTAGCTGTCCTGACGGAGCATGAATTCCGCGCCTTTCTCAAAGTGTTCGTTCCAGGTAGCGGGACAGGTGTACTTGTCGTAGTTGGCGATGTCGGCGGGGTTGAGCATAACCACCTTGTATTCCTGAGCGATAGTGATGGTTGTGGTTCCGCCCTTTTCGGTGGAGATGACGAGCTTGCACAGACGGGTGTTTTCCGTGTCCTCGTTGGCGCTGAGGTTCACTGTTACGGTGAAATCCTCTGCCACCTTGTCCTTAGTTCCGGGATAGCCGGGGGTGGTACAGATGCCCTTGTCGGGGGTGACGGTAGCCCAGGAGCAGGTTTCGCCGTCCTCGTTGAGCACGACGGCTGTCCAGTCCATATCGCACTTGAAGGTGACGCTTAGAGCCGTGGGGTCGGCGCTGACGGTGTAGTCGGCCGCGTCGGCGCCCACCTCGCCCTCGTAGCGGGGATTGTAATCGGGACGTGTAGCCGACATATCATCGTCGCTGCAGGCGGTGAAGCCGAACATCAGTCCACCGACAAGAGCCATGGAGGCCAGTCCGCGGAGAGAAGATTTGATATTGTGTTTCATTGTCTTCGATGGTTAAATGAGTGATGTTTTATTCGCACACGAGTTTGACGATGAAGGTGAGAGCCCTCTTGGCGTCGTTCTTCGGAACGATTACGAATGAAGCGTTGACAACTTCGCCGGAAGCGAGACCGGGAGCGCGGCCTATGTTCATAATGCCGCCGGTGGTGGAATAGTCTTCGGTTTCATCGTCCCAGGGAGCGAATTCCACGAAGTGGTGGAAGCCGTCGGTGCCCCATGTGGTGACGTTGTTGGAAGCGTCGGCCCAGTAGCCGAGACCGTTGGCTGTATACTGGCCGTCGCCGCCGAAGCGGTTGCCGCTGCCGTCGAGGAGGTACATTATGTACTTGTTGCCGCCGCCGGTGTCGAGATCCTTAGCGAAACCGGTAAGGTCTGTAACTCCGAGAGCGTATTCGATGTTTTCGGCATAGTCGGCGAAGTTGATGGAGTATGCACTGTAGTCGCCGGTCGGAATGGTGCCTGTAACTTCGACCATCGACTTATCGGGCACGGTAACGGAACATGCGATGCGGAAATTGACGGGGAAAGTGGAGTCGCCGTCGATTTTCACGAATCCGACTACAATAGAGCCCACGGTGCCTGAAACGGCAGCCGGGCCGAGAGCGTAGGTCAGGGTCTTAGCGTTGCGGTCGAACTTAACAGTGTAGGCAGCGTTGTCGGCGCCGGTCACGGAACCCTGGGCGGAGATGCCCCAGGTGTTTTCGCCGCAGTTTGCGGGAGTCTTGTCCCAGACGCGGCGGTTGGGGTTAACGACGTAGAAGCGCACGGTGCCGTTATCGATGCCGGCAAGAGCCTCATCCATAGTCATGTCCATGGCAGCCTTGATAGGCCCGTCGAAATCGGCGAGACTTACGGTTACGGGATCCTCGCGGAGCGTGACGGAGGTAGTGCCGTTGGCCGCGTCGGAGCCTTTCAGGGGCACGTTCTCGGTTTCGCCGTAGACGTGCTTGGAAGAAGCCTCGCTATAGTCGTCCTCGCAGGCCGAGAACGAGAAGAGAAGCATAGCGGCTACAGCCGGTATATAGAATTTCGATTTCATGAGAATCTGATTTAGAAATTAGTATTGGACGAAATAATATCAGCTTGTGTAGCCGTCGTTCTGGTGGAGTTTCGGATTTGCCTGGAGGTTATCCTTGAAAATCGGGAAGATGTCGAAATGATGGTCGGTGGGATTTGTGAAAGCTGACTTTCCGAACCATGATTTGCCGTTGAACACGTTGCAGCCGTTGCTCATCTTGAAGCGGATGAGATCCTGTCGGCGGTGGTGTTCGTAGACGAATTCCCATGCGAGGTCGTCGAGCAGACCGCCGAGGATGATGTCGTCGCCACCTTCGTGGGTTTCAGTGTTCACAATGTTGGTAAGCTCGCCGTCGACGATTTCACCCTGAGTCTCGCGCAGGCCGTAGTCATATACGGAACCGCCCTTGAGCTGGGCGACGGTGCGGACTGCCTTTTCGGGATTGTTCTTGAACGCGCGCTGGCGGATCATAGTGACAATATCGGCAGCATCCTGTTCGGTCTCGCCGTTGTAGCCTCCGAGGCGGAGCAGACACTCAGCCTTGATGAAGTATGCGTCGGTAAGGCGGAAGAAAGGAACGTTACAGTTTGAAGTACCGATGTTGCCGGGCTGGATTTCGTAGAGCCAGAGGCGTGCGCCCTGCATGCCGGCAGCTCCGGGACGCTCGATTGCGTAGACTTCGGGGGTGAAGTCGAGGCGCTTGCCGTCGATATAGATGGGTTCACCGTTCACGTCGTTCTGCGGGCCCCATTTCCAGGTATCGGTCTTGCGGGTATCGTCGGGATCGTAGGTCTCGAGGAACTGCGGTACGCATGCTGAGCCGTTCCAGGGGTCGAACGTCACGCCGAAGATGCCCTGTGAGCCTGCCATGAACCATTTGCAGAAGTGGTTGGTGCCGTGTCCTGCGTACTTGTTGTCGTACATAAGGGCGAGAATAATCTCGTTGCACGAAGAATTGTCGGAGGCGAATGGCTCGCGGTAAGAGTTGGCGAGAGTGTAGCCGCCATTGAGAATCACGTCGTTGACCTCGTCGATCGCTTTCTGATAGTAGGTCGGATCCTCCTTGCCGGGGAACCATGCGTCGTGGTTGAGATACATTTTTGCAAGAATCATGCAGGCGCTCCAGTAGTTGATCTGGCCGAGAGCGTGCTCTTTGGTGAGGAGAGGCTTGGACTCAGATACCTCCTTTACGATGAAATCGTAGGTGAACTGCGGGGTTTCCTGCTCGGGAGTGAAGCCGTCGGGCACCTTGTTGGTGGTGGTGACGGGTATATTGCGCCAGAGGTCGAAGAGAACGTAGTAGAATAGGGCGCGGTAGGTGCGGAGTTCTGCCACGCTTGCCTCGTTTTCAGCCACGAGTTCGTTGTCGAGCAGCTGGTTGCAGGCGTTGATGCCCTGATAGCAGCTGTACCACGGACGGTAAAGGTGGTTGATTGTGGAGTGGAATTCGTGTTTGTGGAGCGACACGTACTGGGCACCCCAGCCGGAAGTCTCGTAGCGGAAGGGAGTCATGAGAAGGTCGGCGCATTCCTGACTGATGTCCTGATAGCCTTCCCAGCCGTCGTACATATCGCGCATGCGGTCGTAGATGAGACCGTACTGAGCCTGGATGTCTTTCTGGGTCATGGTGTATGAGCCATCGCCGGGAATCTGACTGTAGACGGTTTCGTCGAGGTCGGTACAGGAGCCGAGGGAAAGGCTTCCGATGACGAGACCCATAAGACCGAGTTTGAAATTATTGATTTTCATGATTGTTCGGGAATTAGGTTAGAAAGTGACACTTGCACCGAATGTAAACGAGCGGATGGTAGGATATTTGTCGCGGTCGTCCACGCCGGCAGTCCAGAAGTTCTCGGTGTTGATTTCGGGGTCGATACCTTTGTACTTGGTGATGGTGAACACGTTGTCAACCGAACCGTACACGCGGATGTTCTGCACGTAGTTGTTCTTCTTGAGAGGAACGGTGTAGCCGAGCATGATGTTGGTGAGCTTGAAGTAGTCGCCGTCTTCGATATAGTAGCTCGTCACGGCCTGCGACTGTGCAGCGGAGAGTGAGCGGGTGCCGCCGATCTTGTCGGTAACGGATTTGAGCTTGTTGTAGGCGTGGGCGTTGTTCTCGTAGAATACACGCTGGTTGTTGACGATCTTGAATCCGAACTGGCCTGTGAACTGCATGGCGAGATCCCAGTTGCGCCAGTTGAACTGGTTGCTCCATCCGAGCGAGAGTTTGGGAATGCCGTTGCCCATGTACTGATACCAGTTGTCGTAGTCGTTGCGCATTTCCTGATAGAATTCGGCGGTAAGCCCGCTCTTCGGGTTCTCGATGAGGAAGAGACCGGTGTCCTCGGAAACGCCTACGGCCTTGAGCGACCAGATCTGACCGAGTGCTTCGCCAACCTGAACTTTGTGGGTGTACTGCGAAACGGGGTCGCTGATACCCATGAGCCACATGGTGTTGTCGGTCTGGTAGAGGTCATTGGAGAGGCTGACGAGCTTGTTCTTGTTGTGCTGCATGGTGAGCGTGGTTGTCCACTCGAAGTCTTTGGTGGTGACGGGGATAGCCTTGATCATGATCTCGATACCCGAGTTGCGCATCTTACCGACGTTGGCGTAGGTTGAGGGATAGAGGTTCGGGGGAGAAGGAACGGCATAGTCGTAGAGCATGTCGGAGGTGTTCTTGATATAGTAGTCGATGTTACCGGTGAGGCGGTCGTTGAACACACCCCAGTCGAGACCGAAGTTGAGCTCGCGTGCTTTCTCCCATTTGAGGTCGGGGTTGGGGTTGGAAACCGCCTGAAGAGCCTGGTTCCATTTCCCGTCGCGGTAGTAGTAGGTGCCTTCGTAGGCGTAACGCACCATCGACATGTAGCTGTCGCCGGGAATCACACCGGTGATACCGTAGCCCACGCGGAGCTTGAGGTTGCTGAGCCAGTTGCGGGTGGACTCCATGAAGGACTCGTTGTTGATGTTCCAGCCGGCGGATACCGAGGGGAACGCGCCCCATTTGTGGTTTTTACCGAATTTGGAGCTGCCTTCGTATCGGATGGAGGCGAGGATGTTGTAGCGGTTGTCGAATCCGTAGCTTACGCGGGCGAACCAGCCGATGAGCTTGTTAGAATTTTTTGCGCTGCCCATTTTTGCCTTACCGTCGGAGAGATAGGTGCCGGCGCTCATGTTGTTCCACATAAAGTAGTCGTTGGGGAAGTTGGCGTTCCACATGCTCGATTCTTCATACGTCTCGTCGGAGTAGCTGTAGCCTACGAGTCCTTCGAAGCGGTGGATGCCGTCCCAGTTGGCGCGGTATTTCGAGGTCAGTTCGAGATAGTTAGTGCGGTTGCTCCATTCTTTGAGACCGGCTGTGCCCTCAAAGCCGTCGAGCTTGTTGAGGGTATAGAGGCTGGTCTGATACTCCTTGGTTGTCTCGCGGGTGGAATGGGTGGCGAGCATGAGGTTAGTCTGCCATCCCTTGATGGGCTCGACGGTGATGTTGCCCGTCATGCGGATATTGTTCTGCCTGCCCTCGCCGGTGTATTCGTTCTGAAGCGATACGGGGTTGTAGTACTGAAGAAGAGTACCTTCGTTATACGAACCGTCCTCGTTCCAGATGGGGGCGGTGGGGTTGCGGATCACGGCCTGACGGTAGATGGTGGTCGTCGGACTCATCTCATACTTGTAGGTGTCGGCCACAAGGTTGAGATTGACCTTGAGAATGTCGTTGAACATCCAGTGGCTGACGTCGAACGACATGGAGAGCGTCTCGTTGCCGGTTTTCTTCATCACACCTTCGGCGTTGCGGTAGGTGAAGTTGCCGAAATAGGAGGTAGTGGCGTTGCCGCCGGAAATGGAGAAGCTGTGGTTGTGGGTGAGGGCGGTGCGGCTGATGGCCTTGAGCCAGTCGGTGTCGTAGCCTTCGTCGTTGTAGTTGGTGAGACCGGCGCGGATATCGCCGGCATCCATGAAGTCCATTTTCTTGAACCATTTGGAGACAGAGAGGTAGCCGCTGTAGGTGGCAGTTGTCTTCTGCTCGCGCTGGCCGCTCTTGGTGGTAATGAGGATCACACCGGCGGCGCCGCGGGTACCGTAGATAGCGGCTGCGGAGGCGTCTTTCAGCACGTCGACGCTCGAGATGTTTTCAGGAGGCACGGTGCTGAGGTCGCCGGGCACGCCGTCGATGAGCACGAGGGGAGCGGCGTTGCCGGAGAGGGTCACGATACCGCGGAGGCTGATCTCAGATCCGGCGCCGGGGTCGCCGGATGATTTTTTGATGGTAAGACCTGCCACCTTGCCTTTGATGAGATCGCCGGCATTGTTGGAGTTACCCTGGATAAAGTCTTCGGCTTTCACCTGAGCCACTGCGGAGGTGACGTCGCCCTTGCGCTGCGTGCCGTAGCCGATGACCACGACTTCGCCGAGAGCCTCGACATCTTCCTCAAGCACGATGCTGACGTTCGTTTCGTTGCCTACGGTAAAGCTTTTGGGCTGGTAGCCTACTGACGACACAATCACTTCGGAGCCGGGAGCCGCCTTGATGGTGAAACGTCCGTCGAGGTCGGTAGCGACTCCGAGCTTGGTTCCTTTGATCATGACGCTGGCGCCGATTACGGGGTCACCGTTGGCATCGACGACCGTTCCAGTAAGAGTACCGTTCTGTGCGGTTACGGGAGCCGGTTCGGGAGCGGCGTAGGCAGCCGGAACTGCCAGAGCTCCGAACGCAACGCATGCCGCAACCTTCAGCATGTTTCTGCTGAGCTGGTTTACATTTACATACGGGTTCATGGGGTTGATTATAAGGTGAATAAAATAATTAGTTGTTTACTTTCCATTCTATCACACCGCCGCTCTCACCCTTGCGGAGCTTGGCCGCGAGCTTGAGGTCGGTTGTGGTAACCGGCTCGAACTGCAGGTGGTTGTAGCAGTCTTTTGCGGTTGTGTAAGGCGTGGTGGCGGCCACTTCCTTCCACTTGTTGTTTTCATCGCGGTAGAAGAGCTTCCACGATTCGGGAGTGCGGTAGTTGCCGTCGTAGTGGTCGAAGTCGAGCCAGTATACGTCGACTGAACTTACCGTTTTGGGCTCGTTGAACTTGTAGCAGAGGTTTTCCTCAGTGCCCTGGCGTAGCCACCAGTAGTGGTATGGCTTCGAGGTGTCGGAGGAAGATTTAGGCTCCCACTGGTCGTTGTAGCCCCAGGCGTACTGGAGGTTGGAAGTGGCAGCCGGGGCATCGGAGGTGATGTCGGTGGGCTCGGAATACATCAGCGCTGTGCTTGCGATGGAGGGAGCGGGGGTTGCGCGGGCGAATTCCTGCGACTGAGGAATCCAGACAGCCATCTGGTCGGCGCCTCGGTTGTTCCAGGTGCTGTAGGGGATGGCCTTGAAGGGAACGTCGGCAATCTTGCCGTCGGGGAGAATCTGCCGGGCGGTGCCGCGGAGGGTCATCACTCCGTTGAGCAGACCTTCTTCGTATTCAGCTGTCATTTCGGTGCCTTCGGGAATGAATTTGTCGAAAACGGTGCTGTCGGCCTGATCCTGACCCTCGAGGCAGAACATCACGGGGCCGCGCTGCAGGGCGAGTTTGCCGCGGTCGTCGGCTACATTGTCGTTAGCCTTGATCTGACGGATTTCCATCGGGATTTCCATCTCGACCTTGTCCTGCGGGTTCCAGGTGCGCACGATTGTGGCGTAGCCGTCGGAAATAACGGGGCTGACCTTAGAGCCGTTGACTTTGAAGGTGACCGGCGAAGATGCCTCGCGGGTGAAGGAGTAGAGGTCTGTGGGCACGGGCTTGTCCGTTGCCCAGCCGGGGATGCGTATGCGCAGCGCGAACTCGGCTGCCTTGGCAGGCTCGAGAGTCATGGTGACGTTGCCTTTCCAGGGGTATTCGGTGTCCTGGGTGAGGAGCACTTCATTGCCCTCGGTGTTGATTCTGGCGCTCGATTTCACGAACATGTTTACGAAAATATCGTCTTTCTGCGTAGCATATATATATGTAGGTACGCTGGCGATGAAACGGGTTACGTTGCCGGGGCAGCATGCGCATCCGAACCATGCCTGACGCTCGTGCTGACCCATCGACTCGAGGGGATTGTCGTAGAAGAAGCGATCGCCGGAGAGTGACACGCCTGAAATCACGCCGTTGTAGAGTGCGCGCTCGTAAACGTCGGCGTATCTGGCGTCGCCGGTGGCGAGAAACATTCGGTAGTTCCAGTATACGTTGGCAATCGCCGCGCAGGTCTCGCAATATGCGGTGTGGTTGTTGAGCTCATAGTCGGGGCCGAAGCCTTCGCCCTGTGCGCGCGACCCGATGCCGCCGGTAATGTAGAGCTTGCGCGATGCCATGTTGTTCCAGATCCGCTCGAGGGCGTGGAAATAGGCTGAATCGTTGGTAAGGGCGGCAACGTCGGCTACTCCGGAGTAGAGGTAACCGGCACGCACGGCGTGACCCACGATTTCCTCCTGGTCGAGAATGGGCTTGTGATCCTGGGAATATTCGCTGAGACGGTGTCCGTCGGTTCCGCGGCCGGTCTCCTCGACGAAATATTTCGCTGTCTGGAGGTATTTCGGATTTTCCGTCACCTTATATAATTTGGAAAGAGCCATCTCTACGATGGGATGCCCGGAGGGCACGTGTTTCTGGTTCTCGCCGGGGCCGAACACCTGGCAGACCAGGTCGGCGTTCTTTATGGCGACGTCGAGGAAATTGCGCTTGCCGGTGGCGAGATAATGAGCCACGGCAGCCTCATACATATGTCCGCAGTTATATAGCTCGTGGCTGTTGATTTTTTCCCAGCGCGAGGAACCCCACCATCCTGAGAGGCGGGTACACTTGTTGGTGACGCAGGTGGTGAGATAGCCGTCGGGCTCCTGGGCAGCGGCAATCAGACCGATCACGCTGTCGAGATAAGCGTCGAGCTGCGGATCGTACTTTACGGCAAGTGAGTAGCTGGCGCCTTCGATAACTTTGTAAGGGTCAGTATCGTCGAACGAAAAATCGCCTTTGTGCTCACCTTTGATGAGTCCGCCGGCAAGGGCGAAATTGTCGAATCTTCCGTTTTTCTCGCATTCCCTGAAAGCTGACGGGATGGAGACGGTGCGGTTTGTCTCGATTCGCGGCGCCCAGAAATTGTCGTCGATATGAACCTGAGTAAACGCCACCTCTTTTATGGGTGCGTCGGGAGCATCGTAGGTCTGCTTCCCGCATCCGGTGACCGCCATTGCCGTGAGGCAGCCGCCGAAGATAATTGAGGCGTATTTAACACTCTTCATTATGGTAATAGATTTGGTTAAAAAATATTTACGGCGCAAATTTAAAATGAATGTTTGTTCCCCGTTGAAAAAATCGTCCAAATTTACGAAAATATCGTTCAACAAAACAAAAAAATGTTTCATTTGGACGATTTTTCTACAACTTCGGACTCTTTTTGCATCGCCTTATGAAAATAAATGCTTATTTTGCATTGTCAACGGAAAGATGGCGGATTATTACATTGATTAACATTGTAAGGTTAATTTATGTTAATGAAAAATCGTGCTGTCAGCAACACCTTAAAATCTATATTGCCGAGAAAATGTCAGTCAGCATTTCATTCAGATCAATTGCGGCATGGCTCATGCTCGCCGCCGCACCGGCCTCCGCGTTTGCCGGAATCCACAGCATTACCTCTCCCGACGGAAATATCATTGTAACAGCCTCCGATAGCGGAGGAGCGGTTTCGTATAAAGTGGATTTCAGAGGGAGGGAACTTCTGCGGCCGTCGGCGGTGGGAATAACTGTCGACGGCATGACTCCGCGGAAAATCAAAAGTGCGTCGAAGCGCACGAACGTCCGGGAGGAGGTGACGGCGCCGCTCTACCGTCAGAAAAGTTTCAGCACGGACTACAACGAGCTCAACCTTAAACTCGACGGCAACTGCTCGCTCACGTTCCGAATCTTCAACGACGGTGCGGCATACCGTTTTGCAGAAAACAGCAAACAGAAGCAGATCACAATAGACGGAGAGACCGCTGAATTCAACCTCCCCGGCGACGTGACGGCATATCTGCCTTACAGCACCAACGACGATAAGCCGATGGCGATGGCCTATCAGAATGTATACGACGTGACTCCGGTGAGCCGCGCGAAAGATAAGCTGGCTTTTCTTCCCGTGACTCTCGACTACGGCGACGGCACAAAACTGACCATACTTGAGTCGGATCTGCGTTCGTATCCGGGCATGTTTCTGAAAGCTGACACGGTCGGACTTTCGCTCAACGGCATTTTTGCCCCTTATCCCAAGACGACTGATTTCTATCCGTGGCGCAGGCAGCAGTACGTAGCTGACACTGAGCCTTTCATAGCCCGCACGGATGGAAAGAGAACGTTTCCCTGGCGAATACTCGCTATAACCGACGACGACCGGAAGATGCCCGTAAACAATCTCGTATATGCGCTTGCCGAGCCGTCGAAGGTAGCTGATACCTCGTGGATTGTGCCCGGAAAGGTGGCATGGGACTGGTGGAACGACTGGGGACTCGCCGGCGTTGATTTCAAGGCCGGAATAAACACGCAGACTTATAAGTATTACATAGATTTCGCCTCCGGGAACGGAATTGAGTACGTTGTTCTCGACGAAGGATGGTACGACCCGAAGAGCGGCGACATGCTTACCGTGATAGACGACATCGACCTTCCGGAACTGATTGAGTACGGCCGGGAAAAAGGGGTTGGAATCGTGCTCTGGACAGTGTTCAACGTTCTCGACTCGCAGCTCGAAGAGGCCTGTAAAAAGTACAGCGCAATGGGCGTGAAGGGTTTCAAGGTAGATTTCCTCGACCGCGATGACCAGACTGCCGTAGAGATGACATACCGCATTGCCGAAAAGTGCGCCGAACACAAGCTTATGCTTGACTATCACGGCATTTACAAGCCAACCGGCATCAATCGCACCTATCCCAACGTTGTCAATTTCGAGGGGCTGTTCGGAATGGAAGAGGTGAAATGGACTGATATAGAAAACAATATGCCGCTTTACGACGTCACCTTCCCCTATATCCGCATGATGGCGGGTCAGGTGGACTATACGCCGGGTGCGATGACCAATGCCACCAAGGCCGACTGGAAAGCAGTGTATTACAACCCTATGAGCATGGGCACCCGTGTGCATCAGCTCGCCGCATATATAATCCACGATTCGCCGTTCACGATGCTTTGCGATTCTCCCACGAACTACAAGGGCGAGGAGGAAAGCGTAGGATTCATCACCTCGCTGCCTGTCGTTTTCGAGCAGACCGAGATTATAGGAGGAAAGCTCGGCGAATATATCCTCACGATGCGCCGGAACGACGGCAGTTACTACGTGGGCGGCATGACTAACTGGGATCCTCGCGACGTCGAGATTGACTTCTCGTTTCTGCCGGAGGGCCGGGAATATGTGGCGACAATGTTTACCGACGGGATAAACGCCGGCAAGCAGGGTGAGGATTACAGAAAATCGGTGGTAAACGTAAGCCATGATACGAAAATGAATGTTCATATGGCTTCGGGCGGCGGAGTGGCCATGCGTATCGACCCGCGTCCGGCACCGTTCGGCAAGGTCGGCCCGGTGCCCGACGAAAAACGCAGCGCAATCCACGATTTCTATAAGAAATATGTGGAGACCGACGGCTTCTATGTTGTTTCTTCCGACAAGGTCAGCGACGAGGCTCTCGAAAAGGCCTGCGAAATAATCAATCATATGCTTCTCAAACGTCCTGATGTGAAGCGGCATATGGTAAGTCGCGGCGCTCACGTGATGATTATCGGAAAAGATGAATGTACGTGCGACATTCCCGAATTCCACCACGTGTGTACCGACGATTCGGCTCAGATTGCCTACATCAACTGGCGTGCGCGCGGTTTCGGAGGTGCTCCCGAGGACGACCTGTCGTCGAGCTGCGGAGAGGAAAATCTTCTCGCGCTTCCCGGTGATAAATATGAGGGCGAGAATATTCTCATCCACGAGTTCGCCCATCTCATTCATACTATAGGTATTGCCGGTGTGGAGCCTGATTTCGACGAGCGCCTCACCGCCGTCTTCAACAAGGCGAAAGCTGCAAACCTTTGGGACGGCACCTATGCGCTTTCAAACAAAGAGGAATATTTCGCCGAGGCGGTTCAGTCGTTTTTCAACTGCAACCGCTACAGCGAGGTTCCGAACGGAGTCCACAATTGGGTGAACCGCCGTGCGAAGCTGAAAGTCTACGACCCCGACATGTATAATCTCCTCAGAGAGTATTTCTACGAGACAGATATCCCGATTAATAACGTAATTCACAGATAAGGAAATACCATGAATTATCGCAATCTCATATTGGCACTGTCGCTTTGTCCGGCGCTATTGCTCGGGGCAAAGGATGTCAGCTATAATTCTCCCGGAGCGGGTAATCCGATAATTCCGGGATATTTCGCCGACCCCACGGTAAAGAAGTTCGGCGACACCTATTATATATATGCCACCACCGACGGCAGCGGTGCCGGCTTCGGCCCGGCGCAGCTATGGCAGAGCAAGGATTTCAAAAACTGGACGCTGATGCCTATGAACTGGCCCGACAGCCACTGGATATGGGCGCCCGACGTGATGAAAAACGACAGCGACGGGAAGTATTACTACGTTTACTGCCAGCCGTGTAAAATCCACGTGGGAGTGGGCGATACGCCCCGCGGCCCATGGAAAAACGTTCTCGGTGAGAGCGAGGCGGTGCTCGTTCCCGACCGATTCGTGACCAACGCCATTACTCTCGACGGCCAGACTTTCACAGACGACGACGGTTCCATATATATGTATTGGGGAACCTGGGGCATATATCCCGGTTTCGGTTGCGGCGCAGGAAAGCTCAACCCGGACATGAAGGGATTTTCGGAAACACGTCTGATTCCCAACACGGAGGTAACCGATTTCTTCGAGGCTCCTTTCGTGTTCAAGCGCAACGGCATATATTATTTCCTCTATTCGTGCGAACATTGCGAAGATGCGTCGTATCACGTACGTTATGCCACCTCCGACAAGCCCCTCGGGCCATACACTTTCCGAGGAACCATTCTGAAAACGAACGAGGACGGGACGATTCACGGGCCGGGCCACAACAGCGTGATGAAAGAAGGCGATAATTACTATATAGTCTATCACCGTCACGACAATCCTCACAGTAACCGCGGATTTCACCGGCAGATTGCAATAGACCGTCTCGAATTCGACAGCAACGGACTTATAAAGCCGGTTGTCCCGACTCATAGCGGAGTGGCGAAAGTCGGCAAAAAATCTGTAACCTCGCGCAACATTGCCTTTGGTAAGAGCGTAAAGGCATCATCGTACTATAACGATGATTTCCGTCCGGCGTACGCGGTCGACGACAATAACGGCACAATCTGGAAGGCTAAGACCATGGGTCAGGAGTGGCTTGAGATAGACCTGGGAAAAGTTGAGCCGGTACGTACGGTGTGGACACAATGGGAATATGGCACTCATTTCTACCGGTATCTCGTAGAAACGTCTGTCGACGGTAAAAACTGGACCGTTTTCTCCGATAAACGCAAGAACCGTCTCGCGGGAAGTCCGATGGTGGATTTCGGCGACACTGAGGCGCGCTACGTGCGCATCCTGTTCACCGGATGTCAGAAAGCCGGTTTCCCGGCTGCGCTATGGAACGTGAAAGTATTTTCTGAAGTTGAGGATTCCGCTCCGCAGCAGTGGGTGCTTCTCAACGGTCTCGACTGGAACGGCAGGGAATGGGAAAACAGTCTGGGTCAGCTCGGCGGAAAGGCTGAGATCGAGTCGGGCAATGCGCTGATGACACGCGCCGGCGGTCAGGAAGCAGTGCGCCTCGATCCCGGAACTCGTATCGTATTCAGCAATCCGATGATTTCTCCGGATCGCGAACATACTGCCCATGCCGCCCAGTTCGACGGCAAAGAGTGGAAGCCTTTCGCACCGGAGATTGAGGAAGGGAAACTGATAGTGGAAAGCGGCTCCGACACACTTTATGTAAACAACGTGCGTTATTATAACTGGAGACTTGAAGATGTCGAGAAAAATTACGATGTTACGTCACCGGTAGCGCGCGGCGAAGTCAGTACGATGGCGAGGATAGGAAAGGTAGTCGGCATTGACGCCTCGGAATTCAACGACAATGATACTGTTCCGTATATCGGGAACAAAGGTATCGCCGGATATTTCGAAATGGCGGCCGACAAACCTCTCGTAGTCCGGACTGTTGAAGGTAGAAAAGCTTTCGCTTTCGACAACGGTCAGGTTTATCATTCCTCATTCATGCTTCCGGCGTCGGTTCGTGACAATGCACCGTATACAATCGACGCCTGGGTGCTCAATCCTGAGATAGAACTCAATGAGTGTGTGGCTGATTTTACTTCGTCGCACGATGAACTTGAAAAAATAATGCTCGTGAACGGAACAGAACCGCGATGCGGCATAATCAACCACTACGGGTGGTATGAGGACGCCGGCAACAAGAATCAGGCCTCGCTTGCCGGAAAATGGCAGCACCTTTATATTTGCTTCGACGGCAGGATGGAGAGCGTTTATATCAACGACGAACTCATAAGCCGAAAGGACATCCAGCTGCTTGTAAAGCCCTCGCAGCGGATCACTCTCGGCCGTAATGCCGAAGGAGAGTGGCTTTTCAACGGCTACCTCGGCTCTCTTAAGTTCTTCGACGAATATATACCGTATAAATAAATATTATAAACCAATTAACTATACCTTAAATGAAACGATTCCTAAGCATGACGATTGCAGCCGCCCTTACATTATCGGCAGCGGCCAAATCGCCGAAAACACAGCCCCACAACGGCTATCCGATCGGACAGGTTCCGTTTACGTCGGTTAAAGTTACCGACGATTTCTGGGGACAGCGGCTGAAGGCAAGTCGCGACGTAACGATTCCCCTGGCATTCAGCAAATGTGAGGAAACCGGCCGATACGATAATTTCGTCAAGGCCGCCCATCCGAGCGACACTATTAAAGTGGGCGGACTTTCGTTTGACGATACCGACGTCTACAAAACGATTGAAGGCGCAAGCTACCTGATGCAGACGTATCCCGACAAGAAACTCGACAAATACATCGACAGCGTGCTTGTAATCGTGGCTGCGGCCCAGGAACCCGACGGATACCTTTATACCAGCCGCACAATGAACCCGAAGCACCCTCACGAGTGGGCCGGTTCGAAACGCTGGGAAAGCGTCGAGGTGCTCAGCCATGAGTTCTATAATCTCGGCCACATGGTGGAAGGCGCCATCGCCCACTATCAGGCAACCGGGAAACGCAATTTCCTCGACATCGCCATCAAGTATGCCGACTGCGTATGCCGTGAAATCGGCGACGGCCCCAATCAGGTGGCACGTGTGCCTGGTCATCAGATCGCCGAGATGGCGCTTGCCAAACTATATCTTGTCACCGGCGACAAAAAATATCTCGACCAGGCTAAGTATTTCCTCGACAAGCGAGGCTATACCTCGCGTAAAGATCTTTACAGTCAGGCTCATAAACCCGTAGTTGAACAGGATGAGGCAGTGGGTCATGCTGTTCGCGCCGCCTACATGTACGCAGGTATGGCCGATGTGGCAGCCCTGACCGGAGACTCTGCCTATATCAAGGCCATCGACCGTATCTGGGACAATATTGTGGAGAAAAAATACTATATTACCGGCGGTATCGGTGCTACAAGCAACGGCGAGGCATTCGGCGAAAACTATGAGCTTCCCAATATGTCGGCCTACTGTGAGACCTGCGCAGCCATCGGCAACGTTTACGTAAATTACCGACTGTTTCTTCTCCACGGCGACTCGAAATACTACGATGTTCTCGAGCGTACACTTTACAACGGTCTGATTTCGGGCGTTTCGCTCGATGGCGGAGGCTTTTTCTATCCCAATCCTCTCGAGTCGATGGGTCAGCACCAGCGTCAGCCCTGGTTCGGTTGCGCCTGCTGTCCGTCGAATATCTGCCGCTTCATTCCGTCGCTTCCGGGCTATATTTATGCCGTGAAGGACAATGATGTTTACGTAAATCTTTTTATGTCGAACACCGCCGATCTCGATGTAAAGGGTAAGGAAGTAGTAATTTCGCAGTCAACCAATTATCCGTGGAATGGCAAAGTAGGTATAACTGTCGACAAAAACAAGGCCGGCAAGTTTGCCATGAAAATCCGCATTCCCGGATGGGTTAGAAATCAGGTAGTTCCCAGCGATCTCTATTCTTACGACGACGGCAAGCGTCTCGGCTATACCGTTAAGGTAAACGGTCAGCCCGTTACTGCAACTCTCGAAAAAGGCTACTTCACTATAGACCGCAACTGGAAAAAAGGCGACAAGGTTGAAGTTGATTTCGAAATGGAACCCCGTGTGGTTGTTGCCAATTCCAAGGTCGAGGCCGACCGCGGACGTGTAGCCGTCGAACGTGGTCCCATCGTATACTGCGCCGAATGGCCCGACAATGATTTCGATGTACTCAGTGTGCTCATCAACCAGAATCCGAAATTCGAGGCCGTCGACAAGCCTGAGCTTCTTGAGGGAATCGTTGAACTCGTTACTGACGGCCAGGTGCTCGAATTCGACAAGTCCGGCCGCCTCGTAACCAAGGATGTGAAAATCACTATGATTCCATATTATGCTTGGGCTCACCGCGGCCGCGGCAATATGGCTGTATGGCTTCCCCGCGAACTCAGCGCAAGCCGCCCGTCGATGCCCCCCACGCTCGCATCGGAGAGCAAAATCGAGACTTCCGGCGAATATTCATCGCTCCAGTCGGTCAACGACCGCCTGCTTCCGAAGGATGAGAACGACCGCTCGGTTCCATATTATCACTGGTGGCCGAAGCAGGGCACTACCGAATGGATTTCCTATAATTTCCCCGGCGATAAAGAGGTTCAGAGCTCTACTGTCTACTGGTACGACGACGGCCCTTGGGGCGGATGCCGCGTGCCGAAGTCGTGGAAGATTTACTACAAGGACGCCGCCGGCAACTGGGTGCCCGTGTCGAACCCCGACAAGTACAGCGTGAATAAAGGCGCTGCCAACACCGTTAATTTCGACCCCGTAACCACCTCCGCTCTCAAACTTGAAGTTGTGCTCCCCGACGACAACGCCACCGGCATTTTCGAATGGGAAGTCCGCTGATAATCAGCTAAAAGGCGACAATAAAACAGCCGCGCCGGAAATCAGTTCCGGCGCGGCTGCCTGTTTAGGGTTCAACTTATTGAAATATCGGGATTGATTGATTTTATATCCGATATAAAATCTTCCTGATTTTGCGGAGATATGTAAACCCAATTTTTACGGCTATATCTTATGCCTATCCGTTGAGCGGACAAAGCCGGAGAGGATAATACCGTAGATTTATGAGTTATCTCGATTATCTTGCTGATTGGCAGTGTCATCCGATACAATATTCCGCATCTTATGTATAACTTGTCGGTTTTGATAGTATAGTCTGTATGAAGCAGCATATCAAACATTAGAGCAACGCCAATACCTACAAATAATACGTCGATCAGAAGTATCCATGTTGATTTATAACATAAGAACAAAGTGCCGACAAATGCAGCGAAAAATCCTATGCAACATAATAGATACCATTTGGCTACTTTCGACTTATATACTTTTTCCATTTCGCAAAATACGGTCTTTGAAAAATAATGGTTCGGAATTCTCTCAGAAGGTGAAGTGGGCGGAGATGCGGATGCCTCCGAGGCAGGCGTCGGGGTTGTGGCGGTAAGTGAGGCGCCAGACGTAGTCAACACGGAGGAACTTGAGAATATTTTCCACGCCTACGCCTGCTTCCATATAGGGCGTACGGGGATTCATCCGCTGGGTATGGGCCATTTCCGGGAAGCGGAACAGTTCCGGATTTGACTGCGGGTTGTTACGCTCGCTCAGCCGTCCGAACATGCCGCGGAAAGTTACGACTTCGCGCAGTTTCAGCCGCTTGAAAAGCGGGATGTAGTTGAAAAGTGCGCCATTGGCCCAATAGGTGATGTCCCATTGTGCGTAAGTGTCGTTTATGAACTCCATCGGGTTCATCAGAGCGAACGTCTCAGGCAAAATAATGTAGGAGAGACTCGCGTTGGGAATCAGAAGGTTCGGATATGGCGCGCGCGACCAGACATGAGCGCCTTTCAATACGATGTCGGTATAGCCGAACGCCGAGAACCAGAAGCGCTTGCTCGCGGAGACTTCGGTTTTGTTGAGCGTGAACCGGTTACCGAACAGACCTTCGGGTGCTACCGTGTGGGTGAGCGTGAAAACCGGAGCGTCGAAGTTGATGGGGAGTCTCACGCTTTTTCCCTGATAAAACTTTTCACCCGGAGCGTAGCGCAGTTGCAGGCTGAATGAGTTGACCGTGTAGTGGCCTATGTCAGCTCCGAAGCCGTTGGTAAACTTTACGAAGCGGCTCGCTTCCTGCCTTTCGCTCTGCACTTTTGCATTAAGCGAGAAGTGATTGTCGAGTTCGAGGATATATTCAAGCGAGGAGAGGCGCCGGTAGGTGATCTGAGTGTCTTTTTTTCTGCGGAACGAGGCGAAAAAGTTGTCCTGATTCATGTTTATGAAACCCTGACCGAGCATGTCGATATCGTACTGATGGGTGAGACGCAGTGAGTGCATGGGAAATTCCCGCGAGTGGTATCTCTTGTCTCGGAACGAGTACTCCAGTTCACCTTTGTATTTCCATTTGTGATCCTTGAGACCGTAGGCGCCGTAGCCGCGCATAAACCATCTGCGCGAAAGGTTGGCGGTTGTCATACCTCCGGCCTTCAGTCGCAACCCTTCGAGATCGTTGTAGGAGATGAAAGTGTTGACAGGGCCGATGTCGAATTTTGAATCCGGAGCTGTATGAATGTAACCGCTGGCAAGAACTTTCATTATCTTTTCGCTCCAGTAGTAGAATTTGTTGGCGCGCAAACGGGCCATAAGCAGGTCGACGCTTTTCTCGCCGTGGCTTATTTCCGAGAGACGGTGTTTGCGCCAGAATTCTTCGTCGCGTGTCTCGGCCTCGGCGAGTACTAACGATTCGCCGCCGTGGCTGAACACTTTTTCGTCCGGGGCGGGATTGAAATTATGGTCGGCATATGTAGTGTTACGTCGCGTATACAGGCTTTGCAGGCCAGGTATTACCGACGCTTCAATTATAAGGTCGTCGCGTTTTTTCAGGCGTGTGCCGTCGGGAGCGCGGTCGTACTCCTGACTTATCATCAGATTGTCGATGAAATTCAGGTTTATATCGTGGGGTGTGCGGAGTTCAATCTTTTTGATAAACATCGTCGAATCGCCCTCAATCACGTAGAATCTGCCGGTGAAACCCATTGTGGCGGCATTGCGCGGTACGAATGTGAGTTGTATGCATCGTACAGAATCAACCATCACCGTGTCGGTGAGATAGAACTTGTAAAAATCAGGCGCGATTTTCGACAGCGGCGACACAAAACGGTTCTGAAGCAGCGTGATGTCGTTCTGATATACGTCTACCTCCCTTAGTACGTCTTCATACAGTCTCCGGAGGTTTTCCGGATCGGTAATGTCGTCGATTCCGGCTCGGCGGATTCCCTCTACGGTCTCTTTCTCCGAGCGCGGATTTTTCCGATAGTTCACCTGCGATGCCTTTTCGCGCGTTATGATGTTGAGGATCGGCTTGCCGGTGAGTTCAGACGACTCTACGTGCTCAATCATCCAGGGAAACTTTTTAAGCAGAAATCCTCCGGGATTCCCGCTCGCCGAATCTCCGATGTTGAAATTGTTGAGCGCGAAGGTGATTCGTTCATATTTCCGATAATTGTAGTTGTCGTGCCGGCGGGGATCGTTCAGATCCCTCCGGGCGCGGATTTTCTCCATAAACGCCACGGCGGGATTGTTTTTCTTCGAGTATTTTTCTTTTTTCGGTCGCGCCACAACCTCGTTGAGAAGCACTCCGGTGGGGCAGAGGTCGATTTTCTTCGTCTGGCCTACTCTTACGCGCTTGGTTGTGTAGCCCATGGCGGAGACTTCTATGCTGTCGCCTTTCAGCCCTGTCAGAAGGTTGAATTTGCCGTCGTCGCCCGAAAGCACACCGCGTTCGGTGCCTATCAGAAGTACGGAGGCGAACGGAACCGGCTCATGGGAGAGCGAGTCGCGTATCAGACCTGTTATGTTCCGCGTGTTCTGCGGAGCCGCTCCGAGAGGAGTCGCAGTCCACAACACCGCAATGGCGGCAAATAAACATAACATGAAAGAAATCGTATTACGAACTCGCATTATCGGAATAAAAACTGTACCTTTGTTATGTATGTACGCTGCCCGGCGTCATACTAATATTTAACGGAAATATCAGAGTTTTAGTTTATGGCAAAGGAAATTGAACGCAAATACCTCGTTACCGGCGATTCTTACAGGTCTATGGCAAGGAAGGCCGACACTATCCGCCAGTGTTATCTTTCATCAGACCCTGAGCGAACCGTCCGGCTAAGGGTGCGCGACGGAAAGGGATTCATTACTGTAAAAGGACTCAATTCCGGGGCCGTAAGAAACGAATGGGAATATGAAATCCCCGCATCAGACGCCGAAGAAATGGCGCAGGCTCTTGCCGGCGGCTGGGCAATCGACAAAACGAGGTATCTCGTGGACTACGGTGGCTTTGTGTGGGAAGTCGATGAATTCCACGGACGGCTCGAAGGTCTTGTCGTGGCTGAAATCGAGCTTCCGTCGGAAACCACACAGTTCGCACTGCCGCCATTCGCCGGCGAGGATGTAACGGGAAATCCGGCCTATTATAACTCAACTCTCGCCGGACTCAGATAACCTCCAGATCGGCTTCGAGGCGCTGGCGCACAACTTCGTAGATGGTGATTCCGGCCGCAACAGAGACGTTGAGCGAGCCGATTTTCCCGAACATCGGAATAGAAACTTTCACGTCGGCCTGACGCAGAACTTCGGGGGTGATACCTGTATCTTCGGCTCCGAGCACGAGCGCCACGGGGCCGGTGTATTCGGCTTTCGTATAGTTTATGTCGGCCTTTTCGCTCACGGCACCAACCTGATAGCCGTTGTCTTTAAGGAATTTTACCGCCCACGAGGTAGAGTCGACCCTTGCTACAGGGATATGGTGCAGTGCTCCGGCTGAGGTCTTGATGGCATCTCCGCTTACGCCGACACTTCCGTGGGTGGGTATGACGATGGCATCCACACCCGCGCATTCGCAAGTGCGGGCAATTGCTCCGAAATTCCGCACGTCGGTTATGCCGTCGAGAACCACAATGAAAGGAAGTATACCTGCCTCGTAAAGTTCCGGCACGAGATAATCGAGGCGATGGTAGGTGACCGCCGACATCAGAGCGAGTACGCCCTGATGGTTTTTGCGGGTTATGCGGTTTATCCGCTCCACGGGCACACGCTGCATCACCACTCTCGCCGCCCTTGCTTTTGCTACGAGTTCTGAGGCGAGATCGCCCTGAATTTCTTTCGATATGAAAATCTTATCAATTTCCTTGCCGGCGTCGATAGCCTCGATAACGGCTCTGAGTCCGAATATATAATCGCTTGGTTCCATTTATGATCTGATTTATTTTTGCAGTGATTCGTTAAGGAGAGCGCGTGCATTTGCCATGGCGGCGTCGCCTACGTGATCGCCGCCGAGCATGGCGGCAAGGGCTTCAACCCGCTGTTCGGGAGTAAGCAGGGCAATGCGGGTATGGGTGGCGTCTTCGTCATCCTCCTTATATACCTTATAATGACTTTCGCCTTTTGCGGCCACCTGAGGCAGATGGGTAATCGCAGTTACCTGAATGTTGCGGGCGATGTCGCGCATCATTGCGCCCATGCGGTTTGCCACGTCGCCCGACACTCCGGTGTCAATTTCATCGAAAATTATCGAGGGCAGTTGCATCTTCGAGGCGATGATTGACTTTATAGAGAGCATCAGACGCGAAATCTCGCCGCCCGAGGCCGTGTCGCCTACAGGCATCGGCGGCTGGTTCTTGTTGAACGCAAACATGAAGTTTACGATGTCGATTCCGGTGGGCGACATGTCGGTCTGCTCCACACGAATGTCGCACTGCAGATTCTTCATACCGAGGGGCATGGCGATTTCACGGAGTTTTTCACCGAATTTCAGCGCTTCGGCCTTGCGCGCTTCCGAGATTTCGGCTGCGGTTTCGCGGGCCAGAGCTCGGGTCCGGCGGGCATCGCGTTCGAGTTCGGCCACGGTTTCGTCCGACGTGTCGAGGTCGGCGAGGCGCGCGCGCAGCTGATCGCGCAGCGATATGAGATCGTCGGAATTATCAACGTGGTGCTTTCTGCAGAGAGTATAGATTGCGTTGAGCCGGTCTTCGATTTCGGTCAGGGCATATCCGTCGGCGGAGAGGTTTTCGTTTATATCCGATAGGGTTGATGCTATATCGTTGATTTCGATTTTTACCGATTCAAGTCGCGAAGGAATGTCGTCGGCCTCGTTCAGCACCGAGCCAAGATCGGAACAGCAGTCGATGGCACGGCTGACGAGCGACTCCGCGTTGTCGTCACCCTCACTCAGCGAGTCGGTAATTTCGGAAAGAGCGTTTTTTATGGCTGCGAGATTCGCCTGGACATCGCGCTCCTTTTCGAGTTCATCCTGCTCGCCCGGAATGAGGTTGAGTTCCTCTATCTGTTCGAGCTGATAGCGGGTGAACTCCTCATCCTCGCGGCTCTTTTCAATGCGGAGTTTCATGGCCTTGAGCGCGCGGGCAGCCTCGCGGAAAGCATTGTAACGGACTGTAAAGCGTTCGAGGCGTTCGGCATTTCCGGCAAGGGTGTCGATTACCTGAAGCTGGAAATCCGGTCGGGCAAGGAGCTGGTTCTGGTGCTGCGAGTGAATGTCGACGAGTTGCAGGGCTACTGCCTGAAGTTTGTTGAGCGGCACGGGGGAGTCGTTGATAAAAGCCCTTGATCTGCCGGTGGGAGAGATCTCACGGCGGAGAATGCAGTGGCTGTCGTCCCATTCAATGTCGGCGTTCAGGCAGTATTCGCGCAGATCAGGATAATTGTCCACGGAGAAAACCGCTTCGATAACCGATTTGGCATCGTGGTTTCTGACAACCCGCGAGTCGCTTCTGCCGCCTAAGATCAGCGACAGAGCGCCGAGAATAATCGACTTTCCGGCGCCGGTCTCGCCAGTGATTACGTTGAATCCCGGATGAAACGAGATGTCGACGGTATCAATCAGGGCGTAGTTGGAGATATGGAGTGATTCAAGCATTCGGGTTATTTGTTTTCATCGCCTTTCTTTATTTTTTCAAGGCGTTGCTGTTCGGTAGGATAGAGAGGGGAAAGAATCTCGAAAGCGCGGTCGCGCTCCTCGGGCAGGCCTTTCGAGTAGATGTTGACGAGTTCGTCGAGTTTCGAGTCCTTGAAAAGCGACAGGGCTACGCTCATAGGAGCGACCTTTGAAATGTCTGTTAGTGTTTCGAGGGCTTTTGTTATGTTGGATCTTCCTTTGTCGGGCGCAACCGACATCTGGTCGAGTCCCTGCAGATGGTAGCTGTAGGTGAGATCGCGCATGGCCGAGGTGGCCGGGTCGGTGTAGGCGCTCAGGAGCGCCGAACGGTTTTTGGTGTCCTCGAAAGCTTTCCATCCGGTTTCGCCCGACGACTGGGCCAGATGCACGATGGTTTCGAGCCGGTCGAAGTAGGGGTCGCCGCCTTTGGGCGCGAAACTGTCGAAGTCCATTGCGAGGATGAAGTAGGCGTAGAAGTTCAGGATTGCCGTGAGGTTGCTTTCCATGGTGGTCTCGGAATAGATAAGCGGCTCGTTTTCACGGTACGTGAACTCTATGTTGTTGTCCTTGAAGTTAATGAGGGTGGTGGTATACGAGCTGTTGTAGACCGGTCGGATTGACTGTATCTGCAGGTCGCCTTTCATCAGGCCTTCGCCGTCGTCATATTCCTTTATGGTGAAGAAGAGCGTGCACTCTATTTTCTCGTTTGGCGAGAACTGCGCGTCGGTCCACTTGCGGGTATTGATGTATTCCGACATGGCTTCCTGAAGCGTCTGAAACACCTGTTTGTTTGTACCCTCAATCTGCTGCGAGTTTATCTCTACCTTGCAGTTCAGTTCCTGAGACGCAAGCGGAAGCATACAGAATAGGGCGGAAACAAATGAAAAAAAATATCTGATCATAGGAGGGGAGATGCTGTGTGGAAATTACGGTTTTTTGACAGACATAATCGCGTTGAGAATATCGTCGGCTACTTCGGCCTTGGATTTCAGCGGGAAATCGGTACGGTTGCCCGGGCGGGTGATAATCGACACTTTGTTGGTATCGGTGCCGAAGCCTGCTCCTGAGTCGCGCAGTGAGTTCAGCACTATCAGGTCGAGATTCTTACGCTCGAGTTTCTCGCAGGCATTGCCGAATTCATGGTCTGTCTCGAGGGCGAAACCGGCGAGAATCTGACCGGGACGCTTTCCTTTCCCAAGCGAGGCGGCTATGTCGGGATTTTTAACGAGTCTGATAGAGGGCACCTCGTCGTGTTCCCGCTTGATTTTGCTTTCGGCTGCTTCTGCCGGGGCATAGTCCGCAACAGCTGCGCACATTATCGCTATGTCGCTGTCGGGAAACGCCCGGAGGCATGCATCAAGCATCTGGCGTGCGGATTCAACCTTTACAACTGTTATGGACGGATTCTCTGTCGTCAGTGCCACGGGGCCGCTTACGAGTGTGACTTCAGCACCGCGCCGCGCCGCGGCCTCGGCCAAAGCATAGCCCATTTTCCCAGAAGAATAATTCCCGATGAATCTTACCGGGTCGATTTTCTCGTAGGTGGGCCCGGCGGTAATCATCACACGCTTGCCTTTCATGTCGCCTTCGGAGGCAAAATACTGCTGGAGAACAGCGAATATTTTTTCAGGCTCTTCCATGCGGCCTTTCCCTATGAGCCCGCTGGCGAGTTCTCCGTCTTCCGGCTCTATGATGATGTTGCCATACGAACGGAGCAGCCCGATATTACGCCGGGTGGAGGGGTGCTTCATCATGTCGAGATCCATAGCCGGGGCGACAAACACCTGCGACTTTGCCGAGAGATAGGTGGTTATGAGCATATTGTCGGCAATCCCGTTGGCCATTTTGGCAATCGACGAGGCGGTGGCCGGAGCAATGACCATGCAGTCGGCCCAGAGTCCGAGATCAACGTGCGAATGCCATTCTCCGGTATTGGCGGTGAAAAACTCGCTGATCACCGGCTTATGGCTGAGGGCGGAAAGCGTCACGGGCGTTATGAATTCTTTTCCAGCCGGAGTTATGACGACCTGAACTTCGGCTCCCGCCTTTATGAGGAGCCGAAGAAGCGTAACCGATTTGTAGGCGGCGATACCGCCGCAAATTCCGAGAATTATGTGCTTGCCTTTAAGCATCCTTGAGCCTGAGTTTGATTTTGGTGAAGGCGTCTTTGGTGTTCTGTGGAAAATCACCCTGAAGAATCCAGCTGTAATAGCCCGGGTCGGAACGAAGAACCTCTTCGGCCAGCTTTCCCTTGTATTTTCCGAAATTAATCACCTCCTGACGCTTGTCGTTGTATATCAGCCGGCCCATGAGGTCGACATTGCGGTTCTGCGAGGAGAAATCGCTGAGAGCGTCGATGTCGTTGGGCAGATCTGAATATCGGTCGAGCTGCGCTTTGAGCACCTCGTAGGTGGCGCGGGTATCCGCGTTGGCCGAGTGTGCGCCTTCCAGATCCTTGTCGCAGTAAAAGCGATATGCGGCTACAAGCGTGCGCTGCTCTTTTTTGTGGAAAATAGTCTGCACGTCGATAAACCGTGGCTTTGTGAAGTCGAATTTCACTCCGGCGCGCTGAAACTCCTGGTCGAGCATCGGAATGTCGAAGCGGTTGGAGTTGAAGCCTGCTATGTCGCATCCGGTGAATATCCGTGCAAGATCCTTGGCCACCATTTTGAAGGTCGGAGCGTCGGCAACGTCGGCATCGGAAATATGATGTATCTCCGTAGCCTCCGCCGGAATCGGTATTCCGGGGTTGATTCTGCGGGTTTTTTCTATCTCTTCGCCGGAAGGCATCACTTTTATAAGGGAAATCTCCACAATGCGATCCTGGGTGACGTTCGTGCCGGTCGTTTCGAGGTCGAAAAAAATAATCGGCCGTTTAAGATTAAGCTGCATCTTTGTCGGAAGATTAGAATTCAGCCACGTTCATCGGCATGAGGAGCATGGTGAGTTTCGAGTCGGGACGGTCTTCGGTGGGTACGATTACCGCAGGACGCGAAGGGTCGGCGAGTTTGAACAGTATATGGTCTGTCCAGAGGATTCCGGTAAGGTCGGCGAGGTAGAAGGAGCTGAACCCGATCACCATGTCGGAGCCGTTGAATTCGCAGTCGAGGGTTTCCACGCCTGAAGTGTTGTATTCGTTGTCCGATGCCTTGATGGTCATTTTGTCCGGTTCGAGTTTGAATTTGAGCAGACCGTGGCCTTCGTCAACGAAGAGGCTCACACGGCGGCATGCGTTGCTGAACATCTGGCGGTCAACATCGAGGGTATAAGGGTTGTTGGTGGGGATTACGCGGTTGTAGTCGGGGAAGCGGCCTTTGACGAGACGGCTGTCGAAAGTGAAAGTATCTGTTTCAAAAGTCACACCCTGTTCCGGATCAAGCGAAATGCGTACAATCTCATCTTTGCCGAACACGCTTTTGAACACGTTGGTCGACTTGTTGGGGAGAATGAACGACGATTCGATTCCGGGAGCAATGCTGGTATCCTCGTATTTTACGAGCTTGTGGGTATCGGTGGCTACGAAAATGAGGCTGTCGGGCTTGATGTCCCAGTACACGCCCATCATCTGCGGCCGCAGGGGATCAGTGCCGGCTGCAAACGATGTCGACTCGAGGGCGCGGAGCAGGTTGGCGCCGGGAACGGAAAACTCCATGGCGGAGGATTCCTGGTTGCGGCGGATGCGGGGATATTCGCTGCCGTTTATGCCCATGAACTTGTAGGAGCCGTTGGGGTGCGACATCTCGATTTCCATAGTCGACTCGTCGACCGAGAAAGTGAGCTCCTGCTCGGGCATCACGCGGAGAAGATCTACGATTCGGCGTGCGTCGATGCAGACCTCGCCTTCGCCCTCCACGTCAATGATGGGAATTCGCGCGCAGAGCGTGTTTTCGCCGTCACACGCGGCTATGGTAAGCGTTTCGCCCTCGATGGTAAAGAGAAAATTGTTGAGAATAACGAGAGCATTCTTTGCATTGATGATTTTGCTAACCGACGAAGCGTAGCTGTTGAGCGTTTTGCTCGGTACTGAAAAATTCATATATGATATTTTTTATAGTCAAATAATAAAAACCGGCCGGCGGTATTGGGCGCCGCTACAGGCGGCACCAGGAGCCTTAGGATTGAACTACAAAGATAGCAATAAATCGTTGAACCGCCAAGAGGTCGGACAGTGTGAAATGAAAAAAAGTGTGCCGTTCACTTTACCCTGTCGGGGTTTCTGGCTATGAATTCTTTCCATGACTTGGGGCCGGCTGTCGGCTGCGGACGGGAGGATTCGTAGAAATGGCATACAGCCGCACCGAGTGCGTCGGTGGCGTCAAGCTCGATATCCTCAAGCCTGTCAGCGCTGATGTTGAGTGTGCGGCGCAGCATTTCGCGCACCTGCTCCTTTGATGCCGCACCGTTGCCCGTAATGGCCATTTTTATTTTACGGGGTTCGTATTCGTGGATGGGAACATCGCGAGCAAGAGCTGCCGCAATCGCAACTCCCTGTGCACGCCCCAGTTTAAGCATAGACTGCACGTTTTTGCCGAAAAACGGAGCTTCTATAGCCATCTCGTCAGGCAGATACTGCTCCACAAGCTGGAGTACTCTGCTGTAGATGCGCGAGAGCCTCAGATAGTGGCTTTCAAATTTGCTGAGTTTGATTACACCGAGGGCTACGAGCAACGGCTTTTTCGCCTTGACGCCAAGAATGCCGTACCCCATCACGTTTGTGCCGGGGTCAATGCCGATGATTATCTTATCGAACTGCGCGAGCGGAGAGGCAGAGGCTGACTGTTCCATTATTCTACAGGCAATTCTTCCATCAGAGTGGTGAAAAATACCATGCGGTCGCCGAAATGTGACGAGAGTTCCCGGCGAAGACGGTCGCCTTCGCCGTCGTGCCACTGAGAGGCGGCTGTGGACGAGTCGGCTTTAAGCTGAACGGCAAACCCGTCAGCCCCTTCTGCCACCTGCACCATCAGCCGGGAAATGGAGGGAGTGTGGAGAAGTCCGGATGCGAGCGCCGACGGCAGATACCGGCTTCGGACCCAGCCGAGAAATTCTTCGGTCAGCGCTGAGTCGAGATGGAAAGTAGTATTCAGAATTATGGACATATTTGTTTAGGTTATTTGAAGTTACGTTCCTCGCGCCGCCGGTTGAGAAAGCGTGGAATGAATTTAAGATGACGCCATAGAGTAGGGAGTACACCGTAGTATCGGCACATTATCCGGAAGCGTTCGATAAGCGACTTGCGGCGGTTGGCGGTGGTTACCCCCTCGAAGAGGTAATCCACAATGTCGGTGTCGACATATTCGTTGCGTTTGCTGCGCTGCAGACAGCGTATGCACCAGTCGTAGTCGGCCGAATAACGGTAGGAGGTATTGAAACTGTCGGTGAGTTTGCGGAGCACCACGAAAGCCTGATGGCACACAACCATCCCATCGGCGAAGCTCGCGAGAGTCAGTTTTTCGGGAGCGCGGAGATGCCGGCTGCCGAGTACCCGGCGGGATGAATCGACTATACGGGTCTGACCGTAAACAATGCCGGGATAGTCGTTGTCCATTATGGCACGGGCGAGCAGATCGAGAGTATCGGGCGACGTGAGGGAGTCGCCCGCGTTGAGAAACATCACGTAGTCGCCCTGCGCGAGACCGAGCCCTTTGTTCATGGCGTCGTAAAGACCGTTGTCCCGCTCGGAAATTATTCTGGCATCCGGCAGAGCCGCACTGCGGCAGAGCTCAACGGTTGAATCCGATGAGCCGCCATCAACAAGGATATGCTCGTAAAGCCTGCATGTCTGCCGCGACAGGCTTTCAAGGGTGGCGGGGAGAGTCTTCTCCGCGTTGTAAGTTACGGTGATTATGGAGAAAAGCGGTGCCATAAGGTTGATGTTGAGGTTTCAGAGTGCGTTGAGACATTCTCTATCTACAAAATTACGCATTTTTCCGGAATTCTCCAAAAGACTCTGCCGCGAACAAATTTGTGTCCCTCCGTCCGTGGAGCAATGTCATTGTAAAAAATCGGTTAGAAAACAGCGCGCCATAAGCCCCAATTCAGAATGTTTTCGCGAAAGAGCGCCGCGAGGCGCGGTGTTCTGGTAACCCATTGCTGTAGGAGACAGACCGTCTCCACCATCCTTATTCGAGGCAAGCCGCGGAGCCGCGATGCCTCGACCCCGGCGATAGCCACGGCCATCCGCAAAATTTGGCTGCCGTCGGGCTCGCAACTGCACCGACTCTGTGGCCTGTTGATAGTTTGCCCGGGAAACTTTCTGCACGGCGGTTTCACCCGCAGGTTACAAGTACACCGCGCTTTACAACAAACAGATGTATCCGGAATTTGGTTATGCTCTTTATTTATATAGAAAAAATTTGTCCTGCCGGACTCCTTTCCCCGAAAATTTTCAAAAAATTTTACCCCGGACTGAAAAAAGCGACATTATCGCAATGTTTTCCGGGTAATGCTGCATTATCTTTGCGGAAAACAAACGACACACATTATGAAAAACACTAAAAAAGAAACGACTTGCCGAGTATCAGACCGCGCCTACCGTATTATCATCTCCGACGTCATCGACTCAATGACCGGATGCAAAATCGACCCCTTCACCTTCAAGCAGGTGGTCACCGCCGTGCGCCACTACCTCAAACCTGAGGGAAAACCGACCGGCCTGGGAAGAAAAGCAAAAGTGATATTCGACCGTCTGCTTCCCGACCTCGACGGAGCCATACGCGGCTCAGAAACCGCCCGAGCCGCTGCTGCGCGCCGCAAGGAAGCCGCTAAGAAAACAGCCGAAGCCGTCGCCGACGAAATTGAGTCTGCTGAAACCACCGTTAAACCTGAACACCATTGCGCCGGCATTCCGTCCACCGCTTCTAAAACCGCAGGTGGCGTATTTAATGAATCTGGTGGCGATGTACTCGTCAGGCAATGCGCTGATAATCTGCTGTCTGAACAAACGTGATCCTTCTCGTACGCCGCGAATGATACGGATGAACATTTTCTTAAATGAGAGAGTCCTGCGACGGATGGCGATTTTTTATTCCAAACGGCTGAAATATGAGAATTTAATTGTAAATTTGGAGCGGTATGGCACAGTTCAATGACTTCCTGACCCGCGTAGATCTATCGGCTGTGAGTGATTATGTGGTCGCTCACGGACACAGTGTGAGCTATTCCAGAAGCGACATTTTTGTTGAGAAAGGGAGTCTCTGCCGCAACGTAGGGATTGTGAAGTCAGGTTACTTCAAGTTTGTGGTTGTGAATTCCAAGGGACAAGAGGTAGTAACCGGATTCTCGTTTCCGGGCGACGTGGTGACCGATTTTGTGCGTGGAATTCTTTTCAGGCAGAGTTGCCTGACATCGATAGTGGCGGGATGCGATGCAGAGTTGTTGCAGATATCGGCTGCCGTGGTGCGAAGACATGTATTGGAAAAGCATCCCGGATTTTTGAATGAGGCGGGAGCAAGGCTTCTGCAGGAAGCATATATCCGCTATCTGAATCTGCTCTCAAAGACACCGGCGGAGCGCTATGCGGAACTTGTCGCGCGATATCCTGAAGTTAAGGATTTGCTTCCTGTTCAGGAACTCGCATCGTTTTTAGGTGTTTCACGCCGTCAGTTTCAGCGTATCCGTGAGGAAATGGGTAGAGACGGTTCAAATAAAAACAACTTCTGAATGCGTCTTTTTTTGACCCGATGGGACATTTGTCCCACCAAAACTTATTTATAAGTTTTATATTTGCCCAAAGTAAGTATGTCTTGCAAATAAATTAATGTATTTTAAACTTCAGCATAATGTGGTTTAATAATGTCAGAATATGGGAAACCGGACGAAACCGGTGGATCGCCATGCTTTTAAGATTTCTCTGCTTCAGTGTCGCGTTGCTGACTGGAACCTCCATGCTGCATGCGAAGAAGCCGGAAGCTCTCTGCGGATGCGTGTATCTCAGTTCAGGCGACTCAATCGTAGCCGACGGGGATACGCGGATCGGAGCCCCCGAAAAGAAAAAGAAGCTTGAGATTATCGACCGGGCATATACACGGCAGAGCAACGTCGGCAACAGAATTGTCGCTACGGATGTCGACTCCCTGACGCTTTGGGTGCCGACCGCTCCCGACCGACCGCATAGATTCCGGTTTGTCCGGGATTATGGCTGGTGCTGGTTGCTTGAACACACACCTTATCTGACTGTTTACTGCTTCTCGTCCGGTGGCTATCATTTTGCCGGAAACGGGGGATTGTGGCTCAGAGGAAAGGGCACGCTGCTCGTAGTGAAGGACGGCGTGATTTATAATTTCGGCAGACCGGACAAAAAGGCCGATGAAAAATTCCGCCGTCAGATGGATTCACTTGTGGCTGATGACGCGGAACTCACCGATTATATCAGAAAGGCAAAAGGACGCCGCGACAAGATTCTGAGAAGATTGAGCATGTATAAACCTTATAATACCAAACAATTATGACTTTAAAACAACTGTTACCCGTCGTTGCGGCCATGATTTGCTTTACCGCGACCGCCGAAAAAAATGTTGATGAAACCGAAAGTGATGACACCCATGTACTTGTAGTCCTTGCCGATGGAGACACTATCAACGGATATATCAGAAATGACTTGAAAACTGGCTTGAAAAATCTGTTTTCAAAGACAGGTTCGATAAGGCAGTATGTCAATATCGGTGAAAAGCCCAAGGGAGGGGAGACCCGACGTTACAATGCATCGGAAGTGAAGGAATACAGATTTCTTGAAACTACCGAAGCTTATCCTGAGGGCGCAGTATGTGTATCAGAACTTATCAATGCTCCGGGCATGTTCCGCCCCAATAATTGCGTTAGAGGCTTCGCATGGGAGCTTGACCGCCGTGATAGCGGATCAATATTGCGCTGGGATGTTTTCGAATCAACCGGTGGTCGCAACAGTCAGAGCCGCCTTGTGCCGGCGGTAGGTATAAAACTCAAGGGAGCTAAAGCTGCATTTGGAATTATGGTAAACGGGAGATTTTTCGACTCATACTTGTTGAATTATCTGAAAAAGAAGTGTCCGGAACTGAAAAAGGCATGGGAGGAGTATTATCATAAATGCGACGATGCAAAAGCGCATCGGAAGGAACTGACCGACAATGTTTCAACCGCCTTGCTGTTCTATGAGGATTATCTCCGTACGCATGACCCTGTCAATGATGAGGATTCTGAAAAATGACCGGCATGTTCTGTCACTTCTGGCTACTTTGTCCAGACCGGCTCCGACTCTATTCCGTATCCGTCGAGGGTGGTGACGGCGAAGCGGTAGCCTTTCAGACAGTTGTAGGGGAGCGCGAAACAGTTTCCGTATGATACTCCCAAAAGATATTCTGACGCGATGCCGTCGGAACTGCGGTCGGCGGCATCGCGCTCTTTCGTCTTCGTCGGAACGGCATAAACGGCGTAGCGCACGATGGCACGGGATGAGGCATCGGAACTTATGCTGACAACCGGTGCCTCCACGGCCGGCCATGTCAGGTTCTCACCATCACGCATCACTTTTTCGGGCGCATGTAGAGCCGTAACGGCTTTCCACGGAGTGGCGGGAGTGAGCGCAGGGGTCTCGAACAAATCCGGATCGAGGCGGTTTAGGAATTTTGCACTGTAGAATATGAATCCGGCCGCATTGTCGGCCGACGCCTTGCGGGTAAGTTCAACCTGACGGCTGAATTCCTGAGCAGGCAGAGGCTTACCCTTGTAATCGGCGAGAGTATGGCTGCTGTAAAAGTGTACGCCATGACGGGCTGCAGCGGCGCTCCACCACTTCGACAGCGGTTCGAAAGGGGCAGTCGGATGGTCAACGGGCCAGTAGAGCTGCGGCGATACGAAATCTACGGTGTGCTGATACAGCCAGCCGAGCGGGTCGCTGTATATGTCATTCCACTGCCAGTCGGAAGCCTTGACTTCAGGCGCCTCTATGCCGTAGACTGTCGCCGAGGTTGCATCGGTGCCGGCGACTCCCGCCGGCGAAATGCCGAAACGAACGTCTGGACGGACGTCGGAAAGCATGGCATGTACATCGGCGATTGTCTTGTGAATATTTGCCCGGCGCCAGTCTGAGATATTCATGGCCGTACCCGATTCGCGGTAATTTTTATAATCGGGCGCGTCCTCTTTCCTGCTCATTCCCTGCGGATAAAAGTAGTCGTCGAAGATGATGCCGTCGACAGGGCATGTGGTCACGATTTCACGGCAGACTCCGACTATATGCTGACGTACCTCCTCTAAAGCCGGGTTAAATATACTGTTTTTGCCCTGGGTTATTATCCATCCCTTTTTCCGCCATTCGAGGTCGCGGGGGGTTGAGTAGCGTGTGCCGGAACTCCAGCGGAAAGGATTGATCCAGGCATAGCATTCCATGCCTCGGCGGTGACATTCTTCCGTAACCCACAGAAGGGGATTCCATCCGGGGTCCGACCCGCGTTTGCCCGATACGAACGAAGACCATGGCTCGAGCGTCGACTCATACAGTGCGTCAGCCATGGGCCGCGCCTGAAAGCAGACAACGTTCAGATTCATGTCGGCGGCCTTATCGAGAATTTCCGTCAGCTGTTTCTGCTGTTGTTTCCTTATGGCTGCGGTCGTCCCCTGTTTCTGAGGCCAGTCGATACCCCATACGGTGGCAAGCCATACGCCGCGCAGTTCGCGCTTCGGGTCGGGATTTCCGTCTGCCGCCTGAATATTCAGCAACCCTGCAAGAAGAGTTGCCATAATAACAAATACTCTGATCATTCCAAAACGTAAAAATTAGCGTAACAAAGGTACGAAAAAGGTTTTGTGCAAACAAAACCAATCCTGCCGCATATCTCTGTGGCAGGATTGGTTTTTCAATATGAATCGTTTACTCCTTTTCAGAAGATTTGTCGGGTGGCGGAGTCGCCGACTGTGAAACCGGAGTGTCGCTCGAAGCAAATATCTTCGAAAGGTATTTCTCGCGGAATGTCTGCAGCAGCTCCCAGAAGTTGGGGACAAAGAGGGTGCCGATTACAGCGTTGACCGCCATGCCGAACACAACGGCCGTGCCGAGTGATATGCGGCTCTGAGCACCCGCTCCGGTGGCGAAAAGCATCGGCATGACACCGAATACGAAGGCGAGCGCCGTCATCATAATCGGACGGAAGCGGACTCTTCCGGCATCCTCAGCCGCCTGGCGGATCGGCTGCCCGGCCGCGCGGTAGTCGCGTGCATAACCTACAATAAGGATAGCATTTTTAGCCGACAGCCCGAGCAGCAGAATGATGCCGATCTGGGTGTAGATGCTTATGGACTGCTGCATGAACACACATCCGAGAACCGTTCCGAGGATCGCGGTAGGCATGGAGATAACAACGGCAATCGGGTCAGTCCACGACTCGTACTGGGCGGCTATCACAAGTATAGTGAGAATTACAGCGAATATCATAACCATTGTGACCGTTGTGCCGGATTGCGTTTCCTGATAGGCTTCGCCGGTCCAGGCATAGGAATAGTTGCTCCCGAGAGCCTCGTCGACTATTTCTTCCATAGCCTTGATGCCTTCGCTCGAGCTCGTTCCCTTTGCCGGTGTGGCGGTGACCGATGCCGTATTGTACATATTGTAACGGCTTACAGTAGACTGTCCGACAGACGGAACTATTTTAGTGAAGGTGCTGAATGGCACCATCTCCCCGAGCGAATTTCTGACAGAGAGTTTGGGGACGTCGCTTATATGCGCTCTTGATGCAGCGTCGGCTCCGATGGTCACCTGATAGACGCGGTCGAACTTCACGAAATCGTTCACGTAGGAACTGCCCATGAAATCGCCGAGAGTGGCATAGACGTCCTCGAGTGTAAGATGCTGCATTTTTACCCTGTCGCGATCAATAACAAGCTGATACTGCGGCACGCTGCCCTGATAGAGCGATGTAATCTGCCGGATGCGCGGATCGGATGCCGCACGGTTGCGGATTTCGTCGATTGCCTGCTCCATCTCTTTTGCGCCGAGATTGTTTATGTCGAGTAACTGCATCTGCAGTCCCGACGTCATGCCCAGACCCGGAATCGCAGGCGGATTTATGGAGAAGGTGATTGCTTCCTGAATCGGGGCTGTCATTTCGTTGACCTTCGCAATCACGGCGTTGATGCCGTTTTCCTTTCCTTTGCGCTCTTTCCACGGTTTGAGCACTACGAACATCGATCCGAGGTTGCTGCCGGCACCTCCGGCAAGGAACGACATGCCTGAGATTGAGATGACGCCCTTAACCTGCGGGAGCGACGAGATGCTGTCGGAAACCTGACGCACAATCCTGTCGGTGCGCTCGAGCGAAGCACCGGTAGGGAGCTGGACGGAGGTCATGAAGTATCCCATATCCTCCTCCGGAACGTAGGATGTAGGCCATTTCAGGAAGCCCCAGAAGGCTGCGATGGTGAGAATGAAGAAAATTCCGAGAGCTACCCACGGACGGCGAAGGAAGGTGGAGACAATCTGCATGTACTTGTCGGTTGTCCAAGCCCATCCGGTGTTGAACCAGCGGTAGAGGAAGAAGGTGGTCTGCTTGTTTTTGCGCAGGAACAGGGCGCACATGGCGGGAGTGAACGTGAGAGCGTTGAATCCCGAGAATGCCGTGGAGACTGCGATGGTGAGCGCGAACTGTTTGTAGAGTTCGCCGGTAATGCCGCTGATAAATGCCGTAGGGATAAAAACCGAGAGCAGCACGAGGACTTCGCCGATAACCGGCCCCTGCAGTTCAACCATGGCTTTCTCCGCACTTTGCCGCGGAGTGAGTTTCCCTTCATCCACGAGTCGGGAGCAGTCTTCAACGACAACAATTGCATCGTCGACCACAATGGCAATCGCCAGCACGAGGCCGAAAAGGGTAAGAGTGTTGAGCGAGAATCCCAGCAGTTTCATCACAGCGAAAGTGGCGATCAGCGATACCGGAATGGTAATCATAGGTATAATCACTGCGCGCCAGCTCTGAAGGAATAGAAGAATAACCGCCATCACGATGAGGGTGGTCTCGAGGAAGGTTACAAGAACCTCGTCGATCGACTCCGTCACGTAGTCGGTAGTATCGAGCATTATGCGGTAGGAAACGCCCTCCGGAAAATATTGCGAAAGATCTTCCATCTTGGCTTTGACACGCTTTGCCACGTCGAGAGCGTTGGCTCCCGGAAGCTGATAGATTCCGATAAGGCCTGCTTCTGAGCCGGATACATGGGATACCGTCGAATAGCTGCTGCTGCCGAGCTCAACGGTGCCGATGTCGCGCAGACGCAGTATCTCGCCGTTTTCGCCGGTTTTTACCACGATGTTGCCGAATTCCTCGGCTGAGGTAAGACGTCCCTGCGAAGTAAGTGTAAACTGGAAATCGACTCCCTGGCTCGACGGGGGTGCGCCCACGCTGCCCGCCGAAACCTGAATGTTCTGCGACTGTATCATAGCCATTACGTCGGAAGGAGTGAGACCTCGTATCTGCATCTTTTCCGGGTCAAGCCACACCCTCATGCTGTATTCGCCTCCTCCGAAAGCATTGGCACCGCCAACTCCATCAATTCTTGAAAGCTCGTCGGTGATGTTCAGCTGGGCATAGTTGGTGAGATAAAGGGCGTCGTAGCGTCCGGTCGAATCACCTTCGAGGGCAATGAACAGTATGATGTTGGTGGATTCCGACATCACTGATATGCCCTGCTGCTTTACCGGAGAAGGAAGCGATGCCTCGGCCATTGAGATTCTGTTCTGAACCTTCACGGCGGCCTCGTCGAGGTCGGTGCCGATATCGAAAGTCACGGTAAGTTCGTATGAGCCGTCAGATCCCGAGTTGGAACTCATATACAGCATGTCTTCCACACCGTTGACCTGCTCCTCGATCGGAACCCCGACGGTCTGCGCTACGGTTTCGGCGTCGGCGCCAGGGTAGGTGGCCATGACGCGCACCGTCGGAGGCGTAATGTCGGGGAACTGAGCCACCGGGAGTGTTTCCACGGTTATCAGACCCACGATTATCATGAGTATCGCAAGAACCGTTGCGAAAATAGGCCTGTCGATGAAAAAACGCGAAAACATAAGTTTATTTTGTCATTACAGGTTTTACTTTCATTCCGTTTCTGACTTTCAGGAGAGCCTTGGTCACGTAGCGTGCGCCCGGTGCGATGCCTTTTAACACCACACGCATGGAATCGTCGACCACTTCACCCACGGTAATGGGTGTGTAGACGACCGCATTGGAATCGTTCACCACATAAAGGTACTTGCCCAGCTGATCCGTGCCTACGGAAGCGTCCTTTACCAGTACGGCATGGGGTTCGATGGCGTAGGGGAGATCAACCGTGATATACATGCCGTTCTTCAATTCGCCGTAGGGGTTCTGAATACGGGCCTTGAGGGTGATGGTGCCGGTGTTTTTGTCGACGGTGGGTGAAATGTAACGCAGGTCACCGTAATACCGGTGCGGCATTTTCTCACTGAAATTGATGGGCACTTTCGAGAGGTCGACCTTGTCGCGGCTGTTTTCGCCCGCGAGCAGCTGGATGTATTGCTCATCTTCGATGTTGAAGAGCGCATTCAAGTGGCTGTTGTCGTAGATAGTGGCAAGTGTCACGGGAGCGGCTTCGCCGTTGAGATAAGCGCCGTCGGCATAGATGCTCGAGGTGATATGTCCCGAAAGGGTGGCCCTCACGGTGCAGTAGCTGAGCATTGTGCGGGCGTTGCTGAGCGATGCTGTTGCGTTCTGCACATCCGCCTGCGCCTGATGGTATGCGCTTTCTGCCTGATTCACCTCCATCTGGCTGACGGCGTCGCTCTCGAGCGCCTTTTTCACCGCTTTATAATGAGATGATGCGTACTCCAGGTTCGCTCTGGCGGTTTCGAGCTGCGCCTGAGCCTGCGATACTGCGTTGCGGTATTTGGTGTCGTCGATGGTGAAAAGCACTTTGCCCTTGGCCACGCTGTCGCCGCCGTTGTAGTTGGTTGTGAGAAGCTGTCCGTTTACCCTCGCTACGACATCAACATAGTCCGGCGCCGACAGATAGCCGGGATAGGTCTTGTGAAGTACGATGGAATCGGTCACGGCCTCTGCAACGTCTACGGGCATTTCGGCTTCGGTGCCCGCTGTCTTTTTTTTGCCTGAGCAGCCCGCAATCAGACCGACAGTCAGCGCAGCGGCGCATAAATGCAGTATCTTTTTCATAACAGAATGGTTTTATCAGTGAATTTCGTCGAGTTCCGTCTGGAACCCGCCTCCGAGGGCGCGGTAAAGATCTATAAGAGCAGAGAGAGCCCGACCCTGTGCGGTCACACGGGAGTTGGAATAGGAGAGGAGGTTCATCTGAGCGTCGACTACGTTTGAAAACGGCGTAAGCCCCTGCTTGTAAAGGTCGATTGACAGGTCGAATGAGCGCTGGCTTTCTTCCACGACCTTAGTCGTCATTTCAATGGATTTCAGGGCGTTTACATACGATGCCATGGCATTGTCGACCTCCGTTACGGCGTTGAGCACCGTGAGGTTATAGCTGTCTATTTCAGCCTCCATGGCCTCGCGTGCAGCAATTACGGCGCTTCGGCGCGACAGTCCGTCGAAGATTGTCCACGACAGTGTGGGCGCGATAGTGTAAGTCAGACTGTTGTTTTTGAAAAGGTCGCCCCCCTTGTGTGCGGAGGTGCCGATTGAACCGTTTAGGCTGAGCGTGGGAAGAAAGTCCTTTTTCGCTATGCCCAGCCGGGCTGCATACGAAGCGAGAGTGTATTCCGCGGCGACAATGTCGGGACGGCGGCGCAACAGTTCTGCCGGAACTCCCGCAGGCACGAGGTGAAAATGGTCGGGGAGGGGTCGTGGCTCCGACACCATCGCCGCCATTTCAGGCGGCTCGCAGCCGAGGAGTACCGCGAGTGAGTTGACCGACGTGCGGATCAGGGTTTCGAGAGGAGGAATCGATGCCTCGGTGGAATAATAAACCACACGCGCCTGCGCCACGTCGAGCATGGACACGAGGCCCGCTTCGTGGCGGGCTTCGGTGATTTCCATCACTTTCTTCTGCGACTCCAGATGGCGCATGGCCACCTCGCGCTCCGCCTGATACATGCGTAAGGCGATGTAGTCCGTGGCAATCTGGCCTGCCACCGAAACCATCGTCGCGACATACTGGGCGCGTGACGCTTGCCAGAGGGCCTTTTTGTCACGCGCCTGAGCAGTAATCTTGCCGAACAGATCAATCTGCCAGCTCATATCTACGCCAAGAGAAAAATAACTGACTACCGACGCCGGGGTTGTAGACGTGGTCATCGCTCCCGAAGAGCGGCTCTTTGTCCAACCTGCATTCAGATCAAATGTCGGAAAATACAGCGAACGCGCCTGATTGAGGGTCTGCCTTGCAATTTCCATACGGTGACAAGCCGTCAGTACGTCAAAATTCCTCCTGACTCCCTCGCTGATCAGGGAATCGAGCAAGGGGTCGTTGAATTTTTTCCACCATCCGTCTTCATCGGGCAAAGTCTGGGAGAATTCAGAACTGTAGCTCCACGCCGACGGAAGGCTGTCGGTGGTGTATTTGCCGTCCGGTTCCCTTGCGGCGGAAACCGGAGTAAGGACAAATACAAATCCCATGAATAACAGTAAAACGTGAACTGTACGATACATCTCTAACTAATTTATATTTATAACCAACAAATGTTACAAAGCGTTTACAAAACCGTGGCAATTTTGCATTTTTAACACCTTTTTCCCGCATGCAAAAAAAGCCGTCAACGCATTCTGTCGCATTGACGGCTCAGTGGTGTATGTCAGGAAGTTTTCAGTCAGTCGGGCGATACATCTCCCGTGGCCGCGGCGGTATCAGCCGGCGAAGAGGAATGCTGTGCGAAGGTCAGCCTCTCGGCGCCGGGAGCATAAGTCACCTCTATTTCATTGCCCTCCGAAATGGCGGCATCGATTATCATCTCAGCCAGTTCGTCTTCGATATACTTCTGGATGGCGCGCTTTAGCGGGCGGGCTCCGAAATTGACGTCGTACCCTTTGTCGGCAATGAAGTCGCGGGCTTCGTCGCTGATATTGAGAGTATAGCCTATCTGCTTCAGACGCCTGATGAAACCGGCGAGCTCGATGTCGATTATGCGGTGAATCGACTCTTTGCTGAGCGGATCGAACATTACGATGTCGTCGATTCGGTTCAGGAATTCAGGCGAGAACGCCTTGTTAAGCGCCTTCTGAAGCACACCGCGGCTGTAGTCCTTGTCGGAACTCGAAGGGGGATTGAAGCCTATGCCGTTGCCGAAATCCTTGAGCTGACGCGAGCCTATGTTCGACGTCATGATGATAATGGTGTTCTTGAAGTCTACGCGACGGCCGAGACTGTCGGTAAGCCGCCCTTCGTCCATAACCTGGAGAAGAATATTGAACACGTCGGGATGCGCCTTCTCGATTTCGTCGAGCAGTACTATCGAGTAGGGATGGCGCCGTACCTTTTCGGTAAGCTGTCCGCCCTCTTCGTAACCAACGTATCCCGGAGGCGCTCCCACGAGGCGCGACACGGTGAATTTCTCCATATACTCGCTCATGTCAATGCGGATGAGCGTGTCGGCTGAATCGAAAAGGTATTCCGCAAGCTTTTTTGCGAGGTGCGTCTTGCCGACTCCGGTCGGACCGAGGAACATGAACGTGCCTATCGGCTTGTTCGGATCCTTAAGACCGAGACGGTTGCGCTGTATGGCCTTGACAATCTTCTCGATAGCCTTGTCCTGACCGATAATCTGTCCCTGGAGGGTAGGAGTCATCTCTTTCAGGCGTCTTCCCTCAGCCTGCGCAATACGCTGCACGGGCACGCCGGTCATCATGGCCACTACCTCAGCCACCTTCTCTTCGTCTACGGTCTCGCGGTGAGCCGTAAGCTGTTCCTCCCAGCGCCGTTTGGCGTTGGCGAGGTCTGTTTTGAGTTTCTGCTCCTTGTCGCGGAAAGCTGCGGCTTTCTCGAAGTTCTGGTTCTGGGCGGCGCGGAGTTTCGCAGAGGCGGCTTCTTCTATTTCCTCCTCGAGGAGTTCTATGTCGCGCGGCACGGTGATGTTTGTGACGTGTACGCGCGAGCCTGCCTCGTCCATGGCGTCGATGGCCTTGTCGGGGAAATTGCGGTCGGTTATGTAGCGCTCGGTAAGCGACACGCAGGCGTCCAGCGCCTCCGGTGTGAAGGTGACGTTGTGGTGCTCCTCATACTTGTCCTTTATATTGTCAAGGATAATGCGGGTCTCTTCGGGGGTGGTGGGCTCCACCATCACCTTCTGAAACCTGCGCTCAAGCGCGCCGTCGTTTTCAATATTCTTGCGGTACTCGTCGAGAGTAGTGGCTCCTATACACTGGATTTCGCCGCGGGCAAGGGCCGGTTTGAGCAGGTTTGCGGCATCCATGGAGCCGGCGGCATTGCCTGCACCTACTATGGTGTGGAGCTCGTCGATAAAAAGAATTATGTTCTTGTTTTTCGAAAGCTCGTTGAGAATCGATTTGATTCGCTCCTCAAACTGTCCGCGGTATTTCGTACCGGCCACAATCGACGCCATATCGAGCGAAATCACCCGCTTGTCGAAAAGAATCCTCGACACCTTGCGCTGAACTATGCGCAGGGCAAGCCCTTCGACTATGGCCGATTTGCCTACTCCCGGCTCACCGATGAGCACGGGATTGTTCTTCTTCCGGCGGCTCAGAATCTGCGACAGGCGCTCGATTTCAACCTCGCGGCCCACCACGGGGTCGAGTCTGCCTTCCTCGGCTGCCTGAGTCATATCGTTGCCGAATTTATCGAGCACAGGCGTGTCGCCGCCGCGGTGCGGGGATGCGGATGCCTGCGACGGCTGCCGGCTCTGTCCGCGCTGGTTGCCGGGAGCCTCGGGCAGATCGTCGTCATCCTCCTCATCGTCGTCGCCGAAGTCGGCGCGCATCTGCGGTGAGTTGGCCTGAAGCGGATTGCCTGCCGACATCAGGGCGTAAAGCGACTCGTAGGTGATTCCGGCTCGCGTGAACTGCTCCATATATTCCGAATTGCGGGCTTCGGAATTGTGGAATATGGCGAGTAGAAGATGCGCTGCGTCGACTTCGTTGCTTTTCAGCATGCGGGCCTCGAGAACGCTCAGCTTGATGATGCGGCCGGTTATGTCGCTCATTGTCACGTCGGCTATCGCCACGTTGCCGCGATAGCCCTTGGCCAGGGCAGCATCGAACAGAACCTTGTCGAGCTGCTCGCCGAGGTCGCGCGGAGTGGCGCCCTTCGATGCCCGCTCCACGAGGTTGTACGACGACGAGGCCGGGTCGGAAAGCAGCGACAGCATAAGGTGCTCTGGCATTACGTTGGTACTGTTGTGCCTTACTGCCTGATTACGGCTGTCGTTGATTATTTCTTTGAATTTCTGGGAATAAATAGTGTCCATCAAAATTTTTTACCTTTCTTTTATAGGAGAATAAGCAAATAATGTGCCAAACTCTCGCGGACGAGCAGGTCGCTTTGCGCCTCGCATCCGTTTTATGCACATATAACAAATAAAAAACGTTTCTTGACGGTAAAGGTAGCAAAATTTCCGCAAAAAATTACTACCTTTGTAGGATAATTGGCATAAGATAGCCGTAAAGTGTCCTATATAATATAATGTGGGGTACTGAGGCCATGCCCCGAATCAGAAAGAAATTAACTTGTAGAATAAATCATGATTGAAGAAGATCGCATTATTAAGATCAACATCGAAAATGAGATGAAGAGTGCCTACATCGACTATTCTATGTCGGTGATAGTGTCGCGTGCTCTCCCCGACGTGCGCGACGGTCTCAAGCCGGTACACCGAAGGGTGCTTTTCGGCATGAACGAGATGGGCAACACTTCAGACCATCCCCACAAGAAGTCGGCTAACTGCGTCGGTGAAGTTATGGGCCGTTACCATCCTCACGGCGACTCGTCGATCTACGGTACCGTTGTACGTCTTGCCCAGGACTGGGCGCTCCGCTACACTCTCGTCGACGGCCACGGCAACTTCGGCTCTGTCGACGGCGACGGCGCCGCTGCCATGCGTTACACCGAGGTACGTCTTCAGAAACTCGGCGAGGAGATGCTCGCCGACATCGACTCTGATACTGTAGATTTCCAGCCCAACTACGACAACTCCCGCATGGAGCCCGTGGTACTACCCGCACGCTTCCCGAATCTGCTCGTAAACGGCGCTTCGGGTATTGCCGTAGGTATGGCCACGAATATGCCTCCCCACAACCTGACGGAGTCTATCAACGCCTGCGTGGCTCTTGTGGATAACCCCGATCTCACCATCCCGGAGCTGATGAAATATGTGGTCGCTCCCGACTTCCCTACCGGAGGTACGATCTACGGCTACAACGGCGTGAAGGAAGCATATGAGACCGGCCGCGGCAGAATCGTGATCCGTGCCCGTGCCGAAATCGAGGTGGAGGACAATCATGAGAACATTATCGTAACCGAGATTCCCTACAATGTAAACAAAGCCGAACTTATAGCCTATATCGCCGACCTGGTTGGCGAAAAGAAGCTCGACGGTATCGCCGATATCAACGACGAGAGCGACTACAAGGGAATGCGCATTGTCATCAAGCTCAAGAGCGACGCCAACGCCAATGTGGTGCTCAACAAGCTCTATAAGATGACTCAGATGCAGGCCTCGTTCAGCGTCAACAACGTGGCTCTCGTTCACGGCCGCCCGAAAACCCTTAACCTCAAGGAAATCCTCTCGGCATTCATCGATCACCGCCACGAAGTGGTTATCCGCCGCACCAGGTTCCTTCTCGGAAAAGCGCAGGAACGCGCCCATATCCTCGAAGGACTTATCATCGCTTCGCAGAATATCGACGAGGTCATCAGCATTATCCGCGGCGCCGCCGATACCGACACCGCCCGGGTGCGTCTGGCCGAGCGCTTCGGCCTCACCGAGGCTCAGACCGCAGCTATCGTGGAAATGCGCCTGCGTCAGCTCACCGGCCTGGAGCAGGACAAGCTCCAGCAGTCGTACAAGGAAATAGAAGAACTGATTGCGGAATACGAGCTTATCCTCAACGACGACCACGAATGTCGCGAACTTATCAAGAAAGAACTGATTGAAATCCGCGACAAATACGGCGACGGACGCCGCACCGACATCGACTATACCGCCGGCGACTTCAACGCTGAGGACTTCTACGCCGACGACGACATGATTATCACCATCTCCCATATGGGATACATCAAGCGCACTCCGCTGAGCGAATTCCGCGCGCAGAACCGCGGTGGCGTAGGTGTGAAAGGCTCCGATACCCGCGACGAGGACTTCATCGAGCATATCTATCCCGCCTCGATGCACAACTACATGCTCTTCTTCACTCAGAAGGGCCGTTGCTTCTGGCTCAAGGTCTATGAGATTCCCGAAGGCGCCCGCAATGCGAAAGGCAGAGCCATACAGAATCTGCTCAATATCGAACCCGACGACAGTGTCAAGGCGTTTATCCGCGTAAAAGGCCTTGGCGACAAGGAATTCGTGCAGAATCACTACCTCGTGTTCTGCACACGCAAGGGCATCATAAAGAAAACGAGTCTCGAAGCATACTCGCGTCCGCGTCAGGCAGGTGTCAATGCAATCGTAATCCGCGAAGGCGACGAACTGCTCGGCGTTGAGCTTACCGACGGCAATTCGCAGATACTTCTTGCCAACCGCAACGGCCGCGCCATCCGCTTCGATGAGGCGCGCGTCCGCGAAATGGGCCGAGTTTCCACCGGTGTGCGCGGCATGACCCTCGACGATGACTGCGAAGACGAAATCGTAGGTATGATCTGCATGCCGGCCGACACCGCCAATACTGTAATGGTTGTGAGCGAAAACGGCTACGGCAAGCGAACCGCCCTCGACGTGGAAGTGACCGACGAGAACGGAAACGTAGAACGTGTGCCCGTTTACCGCGTTACCAACCGTGGCGCCAAAGGTGTGAAAACCATGAACATCACGGAGAAAACCGGCAAGCTCGTGGCAATGAAGAGCGTTAACGACGACAACGACCTCGTCATCATCAACAAGAGCGGTATCACGATCCGTCTGCGTGTGGCCGATATCCGTGTGATGGGCCGTGCCACTCAGGGCGTGCGCATCATCAATCTCGAGAAGCGCAACGACACCATCGCTTCCGTCTGCTGTGTCGACACCGATCCCGAAGAAGCTGTCGAGGAGGTAGAGGAATCGACCGATATAGTCGATGAATCGCTTCTCGCCGACGACGCCGAGGCTCAGGCAACTGACGACAACCCCTCGGATGGCACGCTTTTCGACGATGAGGATCTTTCCGACGACAACCAGGATGAATAACCCTAATATACACATTCCCTAAAATCTCAATTCTTATGAAAAAGATTACCATCCTTGGCTTATGCCTTGCAGCCGTGTTCTCTACATCGGCTCAGATGAATCTTGTTAAGGAATCTGAACGTGAGTTCAAGAAAGTAAAGAGCTACGGCGAATACCAGAACGCTCTCAAAATGATCACTCCCGCGTTCAGCAACCCCGAATCCGACAAAAACGCCCAGACATTCGCTGTGCCCGGTCTCGCCGGATTCGCGCTCTACGACAACCTCTACGGTCAGAAGCAGTTCGGTCAGGACGTTAACCTCGTCGACATGAGCAATGCTCTTATGGATGGCTACGACTATTCTATGAAAGCTCTCGCACTCGATACCGTGCCGGTGCTCGATAAGGCCGGTCAGCCCAAAATCGGCAAAAACGGCGCTCCCGAGGTCAAGACCAAATACTCCAAAGAACTCGTAAGCAAAATCTGCGGTCACTTCTCCGACTACAGCAATGCCGGCTCGATTTACTGGAGCGAAAAGGACTATAAGAAAGCCTACAACGCATTCAACGTCTATCTTTCCATACCGGAGAATCCGCGGTTCGGCAAAGATGCTCCAAAAGCGCTTCCCGATTCCACTGCGGCAGAGTTTGAAATGTACTGCGCTTATGCCGCAATGAACGCCGAGATGCTTCCTCAGGCACTCGCAGCATTCGACAAGATGGTGGAGCTCGGCGGTGTCCGCGATACCGTGGCCTACGATTTCGCTTTCAACGCCGCTTATCAGAGCGACAAGGACTATCCCCGCATGCTCAAATACACCCAGCAGGCTTATGAAAAATTCGGCGATGCGAATCCCCGTTTCCTTGAACTGCTCGTGAACATCCACATCGACCAGAAGGAATATGATCTTGCACGTCAGCTTCTCACCGACGCTATCGCAAAAGATCCCAACAACGCCGGATACTATTTCTCGCTCGGATTCCTGAACCAGGCTTCCGGCGATACTTCCGCTGCAAAAGACGCATTCAAGAAGTGCATTGATCTCAATCCTCAGCATGCCCGCGGTCTGCTCGCTTACGCCTCGATTCTCGCTCAGGAGTTCGATAAAGCCGACGGCGACGCTTCTGCAAAAATGACCCAGGCAGAATACAACAAGTACTTTGCGGAAACCCTGAAACCCATGCTTCAGGAAATCGCCAGATATTGCGAGGCATCTTACGCAGCCGACGAAGAGATGACCGACGCACTCCGTACCCTCCGTCAGGTTTACTACCGTCTCAACGACGCTGAAAACCTCAAGCGTGTGGAGACCCTTCTTCTCTGATTTAACCGTAATACCGCTAAAAATGCCGGCCGACGCTCTTTTAAGTCGGCCGGCATTTCTGTTGATTAATGGGTTGTATGCCAGTGTGATATGGCCAATGAATAGGAAAATATGGTGAAGATTCAATAACGAAGTGCAAAAATCCTCGTTCTGAATAGCCCTATATTTTT
>ERZ779889.84-NODE-84-length-117055-cov-10.504111_pt1 | contig 117055 bp, 85 predicted proteins | sample MGYA00511030_ERZ779889 | MGnify/ENA primary metagenome ERZ779889 (study PRJEB29588, sample SAMEA2160616) | human gut metagenome | biome: human gut; feature: human-associated habitat; material: faeces | place: Denmark | collected 2008/2010 ...
GAAAACGGATGCATCAAGCCAAGAAAAACTTTTTGGAGAAATTCAAAACAGCTTCGTAAACAGACTGAAAATCGAGCAAAAGAAAACATAATTGCTTTCTTCTGCTCGATTTTCAGTTAGTCAGATTAATCAATTCCCTCCGTTAATCCATGTCTTGTTTGTATAAATATAAGTTCCGTCACCGTAAGCGTCATTGATATTCGGATTTCCCAATACGCTGCTATTTCCGTACGGCAGGCATTCTGGGTAACGGTTGATTCCGCTTTGTGTATTCAAGGGATTCGTTAATGTAATATAGCTTTCTCCCATTGCTTTCAGACGGCGTATGTCATTATAGGTTTCTACTTGTTCGTCAACACATTGCGCTATATACTTTTGCTCGAATAGAGTCTGTAATGTCGGTGTTCCCAAAGATTGGGCGAAAGAACTTGCGATGCTTGTATCTTCTCCATACCAGCCCAATATTTCACTTACCGATGCTTCGACTGCTGTTTGGAATGCGGAAGTGGCGTCTTCACCTAAACGGAGCTGTACTTCTGCCAAAATAAAATAAAGTTCTGAAACACTGAACAAATGTATAGGCTGTGTCCCTAAATCATACCAGTCCGGATAAACTTGGCTGTAATCGGCAATGCGTGCAACGTCTTCATCACCGGGTTGGTACGATGTGCCGGTTCCGTATGTATAATGATTGAAACGCGGATCGTCCGTAGCTTGCATCAGGTTAGCAACTGTATTTGATGAAGCTACATAATATCGGCTCCATAAATAGGCACTCCATGGATTGTCACAAGTCACTCCGTTAAATTCAGAGATGGTAAAACCATTGAATCCTAAAGAAACGGCTTCTTCGGCTGCGGTTTTTACTTGTTGCAGGAGTGTGTTACGGTTGTCTGTTACGGCAAGTTGGTGAATCAGATAACGGGCTTTTAAGGCGTACGCTGTAGCCAGCCATTGGTTTACATCATTATTGAAAGCAATGTCTTGATTGCCTGCGGATGATAAGTCTTTCCCTTGTTCTAAATTGCTGATGGCATCTTCCAATGTCTGCAATATGCCGGCATATACATCTTGTTGCGCGTCCAGTTTAGGCTGAAGGATAGCTTGCCCTTGCGCGGCTTCGCTATAAGGGATGTTTCCATGCATATCGGTCAATACGCCGAAGTTAAGGGCTTCCAACACTTGTGCCATACCCAGCAAGTCATATTGCCCTTCGTTCCCGGGTACTTCGTTGGTTATCTTGTTGATCATCTGACGGATATTCATCAGGTTTCCATAAGTGGCATTCCATACATTATTGAATGTGGTGGAAGCAGCCCATTCAGACGCATTGCGTAATTCGGCCCTCATCATCTGGTTATTTCCTACGCCTATTTCCTGTTCATTAAGCGAAGAAAGATAAAATGCATAATCTCCGGATACGGTGCTGAATCCTGTTGCCATAATGGCATCTGTCAATTGGAGTGATGCCGCAACCGTTTCAGGATCCGGATGTTCGTTGTCTTTATTAATTGTGTCGAGCGTATCTTCTGTACAGGCAGTAAGGCCGATGAAAACGGCAGACACGAATAGTATAAGATGTTTCATTTTTCAATTTTATTTTTAATGTTTAAAACTTAACGGTAAGTCCTCCTCCGAAGCTGGAAGTGTTAGGAACAGAGAAACGTTCAAAGTAACCGCTCATGTTATTGTTTCCTTGTGAAGATTCCGGATCGAAATTCGGAAGTTTCGCCCATACCAGAATGTTACGTGCGAATCCGTATATAGAAATATCGAATATTCCTATTTTAGGCAATTGATAAGTCAGGGTTACATCGCGTAATTTTACGAAGCTGGTATCATAAATGCCTGATTCCGTAATGTTATAATATTCTTGATAGTAAGCTTGTTTGCTTACTTCAATTGTATTTTTCTCTCCGGTAGCTTCATCAATACCGTCTACAACCATTGTTCCTTCGTGGTACGGAAGAGACTCTTTTGTCGCACCAAAATAGTTCAAGGTCATATTGGTGCCGTGATACATCTTTCCGCCTTGTTGCCAGCTCCATGTCGTATTCAGAGAGAGACGCTTGTAACGGCCGCCCAATGTAATGCCTGTGGTAAAGTCAGGAGAACAGTTCCCTAAATTCTGGCTGTCGCCTGTAGCTTGCGGCAGTCCGTTCAGCAACAATAAGTTGCCTGCCTCGTCACGCTTGAATGCGGTACCATAGATGTTCGGATAAGTACAGCCGGCTTGTGCCCGCACCTGTGGTTCAACAAAACCGCCCAGCATGATGGATTCTACTCCCGGGGCAAGCTCAATCACCTCATTTATAATCTTAGTGAAGTTGATGCCCAAGTTCAGGTCGTAATCCTTATGTTGCAGGATAGCGGCATTGATAGAGAACTCATGTGCATTAGTACGCATCTTTCCAGCGTTCGTCATCATGTACTGATAACCGGTTGAACCATCCGTCGGTACAGAGAATATTTGGTCTTTCACGTTCTGTAAGCTGTAAGTATACTCCATCTTGATACGGCTGTTGAAAAGATGCAGGTCGATACCTACTTCATAGTTTGTCGTATTTTGCGGCTTCAGGTCTTCATCGTATACTACATAATAGGGCACGTACGAAGACACTCCGCTCGGCAACGGATAAGAAACCGGTGTATAGCCATAGAATCCTCCGCCGTAAGACGGGGTATAATAGTAGTTGTTATAATAATTTCCGGCTTGTCCTACTTGAGCGAATGAAGCACGCAACTTACCGTAGTTGATTACTTTGTTCTTTTCGAGAAAAGGCAGTTTGGTAAATTCCCAACCTAAGGAAACCGAAGGATAAAAGAAGCTACGGCTTCCCCGTGGCATGGTAGACACATAGTCGTTACGTCCGGTAACGGTCAGGTACAATTGGTCTTTCCAAGATGCGGAAATGCTTCCGAAAAATCCTACGGTACGTTCCCTGCGGGTGTATTCGCTAGCATACGAAAGGCTGGTCGCATTGCCGATGACCGGCATTCCGGGAAAATTGAAGTTCGTGCCATAATAGTCCCATCTACGCATGTTTTCGTCATTGAATTCATTGCCTAAGATGACGTTCAAGCCCCATTCTTCTTCCTCACCGAATCTTCCGTCAAAATTGATAGTGAACAGGTTATTGAACACATTGTGTTGTGAACCGTAATTCTCAATGTCTCCTCCCATGAGCGAACTGGTAGAGCCCATTTCCCGTACATCCGAATAATTGGAAGTCCAAATGTCCAGACCGGCTTGTTCACGGAATTTCAGGGTCATGTTGTCTCCCCAATTCAGGTTAGGTTGGAATTCTAAATACGCATTGCCGAATACACGGTTGGTGTGCTGCAAATATTCATTGTGTTCAGCCCACCAATAGGGATTCGTGAACGAAGTGGAACGGAACAATACCTGTTGGGTTACGTCTCCCGGTACATGGTTAGGAATGCCCTTCAAGTCATATTCCGCAGGAGCCGAATATACTACATTCATGATACCGTCATTTGCTCCCGGTGCGGAAGTGATTTCTGTAGAAGAATAATTTACAGAGAAACCGGTATTCCATTGCTCGTTAATTCTCCAGTCTACCAAACCACGTGCTCCCCAGCGGTCCATGCCGGTTGAAGGGATGATACCATTTTGGTGTGAATTGCTCAGCCCGAAAGAATAGTTGATATTATTTATGTTTTGTGACAAGTTCACATTCGTGTTCTCTGTAAATCCAGTCCCCAAGAAGTCTCCAGTGTTGTCGTATATTTGAGGAGTTGTCCAACCGTCCAGTCCGGCTTTTTCACGTTGCGGATTGTAATACATGCCTTCATGTTTGCCGTATTGGGCGGTATAAGCATTATCAACGTTGCCACCATAAGTCGGGTCATTCACCAAATCGCTGATTTTCGGTCCCCAAGTGCTTGAAGAAGAAGGATTGTACGCATCTATTCTGTCGCCTTGTGCATAAACGGTCTGATGCTCGAATTTACGTGAGACACGTTGTGCGCTCAGGTTCGTAGAAATAGTAACGGTAGGTCTGTTCATATTGTTTTTGGAACCGCGTTTGGTTGTGATGACAATCACACCGTTAGATGCGCGGATACCATACAATGCGGAAGCTGCCTGACCTTTCAACACATTGATAGACTCGATATCTTCCGGATTGATATCAATGCTTCGATCGGCATAATTAGCTCCAGTGACAGAACTTCCTGTATCAAAGTCTGCCGAAGTATTAATCGGCATACCGTCAATCACATACAAAGGTTGGTTATTCCCGTCAAAAGAACGTGCACCACGGATGATTATTTGCGAAGAGGCTCCCGGAGCACCGGAAGACTGACGGATTTCCACGCCGGTCAGCTTTCCTTGTATCGCGCTCGCAAGCGAAGTCGTTCCACTTTTGTTCAATTCTTCAGACTTCAAGTCTTGTGCGGCATATCCCAACGCTTTCCGGTCACGCTTGATACCCATGGCTGTAACTACCACTTCATCCAAAGTCTCGGCATCCGACTTCAGCACGACTTTCATAACAGGCTGAATCGCAACCTCCTGTGTCTGCAGTCCGATGAAAGAAATCACCAAAGTTCCGGCCGAACTGATGTACTCGTGTAATTGGCAGATTATTAATATCTTATAATCATCTCTTCAAAGCGTTTAAGCAAAAGATAACCGGATTACGACATCATATAGATATGTTTGGGAGGGAAAGTTTCTACCTGAAAGACGTCTTAGAAAAGTCGTTTTTTACCTGCCAGACCGTTATAGCTTTCGTCATTGAAAGTTATATCATCAGAAATTCTTCTATGTTTTTAGGCGTAATGATTTTAAAGGAGGCTTCGGGATAAGCTGTAGAAAAAGATTCCGGACACTTGTTTTTTGCTTTACGCTCGTTCCATTTGAATTCGAACGCTTGAATTATGCCGTTTTCTTCCTCGATGTAGTCAATCTCTTTTTGTTGCTGGGTGCGCCAGAACCAAGATTGTGCGAAACTATTTTGGTAAGCATTTTGTTTTAGCCGTTCAGCGATCGCGAAATTTTCCCATAATTCTCCTGCATCCGTGCGGTTTTCTATCTGTGCAAGGTTCCCGATTACAGCATTCCGTATGCCGAGATCCCAAAAATAGACCTTGCGGCTTGCCTTTAACTCATTGCGAAGATTACGTGAAAAACTGCCTAAGCGGAATACGATAAACGATTTTTCAAGAATGTCAACATAACGTTCTACCGTTTTCGAATCCAGACTTATCATATTACCGATTTCGTTGTATGATATCTGGCTGCCTATTTGCAGGGCAAGTGCCTTGAGTAAACGTATCAGCTTGTCTGGCTTGCTGATATTGTCAAGTGAAAGAATGTCCTTATACAGATAACTGTCCGAAAGTTCTTTCAATACGTTTTTTTCATCTCCCGGGTTACACACCACTTCCGGATAGTATCCGTAAACCAGACGATGGGGAATCAAACGCAATTCATCTAAGAAGTGGGTATGCCCGACCATCTCCCTGAATGTTAAGGGGAACATCTTGAATTCACGTTTACGTCCGGTCAACGGTTCGTTTACTTTCGAAGCCAATTCGAAAGAACTGCTCCCAGTAGCAATAACCTGTACATTAGGTATCTGGTCTGTAACCAGCTTGATGCGAAGTCCGATATCCGGAATGCGTTGGGCTTCATCGATTACAAGATATTTGTTGTTGCCAAGCAAAGTGCGCATACGTGTAGAGGTCATTTCATGGAATAAGTTCTGCACGTCCATATCATCCCCATTCAGCCATAAGGTGTTTTTGTTTTCACCAAGTAGCTGGTTGAGTAATGTTGATTTGCCTACCTGTCGTGCTCCCATAATGATGACTGCTTTATTCCCGCCAAGCAATGGCCGTATATTTTCTTCAAGCATCCGGTGTATCATAGTTTCAGTATTTTCCGCAAAGATAGAGATTAGGATAGTAAATCCAAAATTATTATAAGAAATTCGGATTCAATTCCGAAATTATTATAAGAAATTCGGAACGTGCTGCATACTTTTACTTTCCATTCTAATATTCCAGCCCGAATTGCCACGAAGAAACGGTATTCATACAGCCGGTTTTCTATTCCGTCTTTCACAACGTATGCTTTTCCCGCATTACATATTTGCTTCTGTTTCTTATTCTTTCCGCCTATTTCTTAGAAGCTGTTTTGAATTTCTCCAAAAAGTTTTTCTTGGCTTGATGTATCCGTTTTCGTGTGTGCTTTGGGCGATTTTTTTGTCTTTTTCGCTCCTGTTCCTCGCCAGATAGCCCGCTATCTTCCTCATCACAGAAGCGAAAATGCCTCAAAAACATCCCAAATCATCGCACGATAAATTCAAAACAGCTTCTTAGATTGGATATCCGTATGTCACCCAATTGCCCAATTCCTTGTAGGGACAGGCTCTGCCTGCCCGGAAACGTCTACGTGGATGCATACGAGCGGGCTAACCTCGCCCCTACATGGGATGATTGCGGTGTTCAAATTTCTTAGTCAATCAGAAATGAAATGCGGCATTTATTGAACGCAGATGCACAAAACCATTCACGGGTAAGTCTTTCGGTATTTGCAATCCGCTTCTGCTCCGCGATAAAAACGATGTTTTGCCCCATACTATCGACTCTTTCAATATGCATATAAAGCCAATTAAACCAAAGCAGTACAGTTTCACAATAGTTTATATATACTGAAACTTCTGTTTTAATAGCCTGAAACTTTAGTTTCATCACCTCAAAACTAAAGTTTCAGTATATATAAACTTCCGAAACAGCATTAGAACTTACATTTCTTTAAGTCATTCACTAAGGTTTGCGAGAAGACTTCTCCATAGATTTGCGTAGTTTTGATGCTCCGGTGCCCCAATAACTTTTGCACCGTAGTCAGTTTTGCGCCGCTATATATTAATAAGGTGGCGTTCGTATGGCGCGAAGAATGGAAAGAGAAATGCTTTTCTATCTGTGCCAGCTTGCCGATACGGATAAGGTCTTTGTTGACATCCGGATTGGGCTTCAGACGGAAGAAGCTATTTTTGTCTTCGTACTTCTCCAAAATCCGGACCGCTTTTCCTTGAAAAAGCAAGTCTAATGGAAGCTGGCTTTCCACACCGGTTTTTTGGGACTTGAATAGCAGCCAAGCATGTTTTTTATCCGGACAGACGAGGTTCTTTTCCGATAACTTCGTAAAATCAGAATACCTCAATCCGGTATAGCAACAAAATAGAAACGCGTCCAGCGAATGACACAGCGGTTTCCCTTCCAGCGCCAGTGCCAATTTTTCCAGCTTTTCCAATTCTTCGGGAAGGAGAAACACATGCCGGCTCTCGGTAGTCCGTATCTTGTATTTAGTAAAAGGAGAAGATTCCGGAGCGGCAAGCCCTTCGCGGACGGCTTCATTGTAGAACGTGCGGAGGTGGAACAGATGCTTGGCAATGGTATTCGTCTTTAACGCTCTTTGCTTTAAAAACGATTCGAATTGAAGCAAGAATGCGTAATCGATGTCCGAAATGTTCAGGTGTGGGCGAAACTCTTGCACGAGCGCCAACGTGGTGTTCAGGTTGTTCCGGGTGCTTCTTTTCCGCTCCGAATGTTCTACCCATTTTCTACCGAAAGCGAAAAAACGCTCTTCCGTGGCTTCCGGAAGTTCCGTTTTCAGCAGTGATAAGGCAACCGCCTTTCCCTGTTTCCAGCCTTCCAGCTCCCGATATTGGAGGTTTAGAAGAAATTCGTCAAGCATCCGGTTTAACGCTTCTTCGTGCGGATGAAGCACGATTCGCCCGTGTTTCGAATCCCATTGTTCGGGCTTCACATAAATGTGGGTCGAGAAATATGCCTTTTGTCCTGTTAAATAAGCTTCAACCTGAATCAAGGCTTTCCCGTTGGCATTGAGGTGTTTTTTGCGATTGTACACCAGCCTGTAGCTAATTTTTTTCATGAATCCATTTTTTTAACGTAAGAAGTTCGATTTATCCGCAAATGCGCTCACAAGTGTCTCTTGCATCGTTTTTTGCCTATTTTAAATATCCATAGAGCCGCATATTCGTTGGCTTTTTATGCAAAAATGAAATCTTAAAGTGTTAAAAAGCGAAGGCTTTCTTATCTTTTGTTTCCAAAAGTGTACAAGTTATAAGATAAATGCTTACCTTTGCGGGCAAACTGAATTAGATAAAAGTGTTTATTTAAGGTTAAATTTAAGAGAGAATTTTTTATGAAAAGAAAATTGATGCTGTTAATGACCTGCCTGATGATAGGTTTTGGTCTGGTAAACGCGCAAGTGAAGAAGGTAACCGGTACGGTTACTTCTGACGAAGACGGTTTACCCGTAGTGGGAGCATCTGTATTGGTAAAAGGTACCACTGTAGGTACGGTTACTGATATAGATGGTAACTTTACAATTAGTAATGTGCCAAGTTCGGCCGGAACTTTGGTGATTTCTTTCATCGGACTGCAGACGCAGGAAGTTGAGATTCAACCTGTTGTGAATGTAGTTTTATTGGCGGACACCCGGACATTGGACGAAGTAGTGGTAACCGGTTATGGCGTACAACGCAAGGCCGCATTTACAGGTGCTGCCACTACGATTAGCAATGAAGCGATTCTGAGAAAGAGTGACGCAAACTTTGTAAAAGCATTGGAAGGAGCGGTTCCAGGCGTACAGATGAATAACTCTACTAGTATGCCTGGTGTATGGGGATCTATCTATATCCGTGGTCGTGGTTCCTTAAATTCGGGAACTCAGCCGCTATACGTCATTGATGGCATGCCGGTTGATTCGGACACAGACGACGGCTCACTGACTGCTAGCAGCAATAACTCTGTCGACCCGATGTCTATGTTGAATCCGTCTGATATCGAAAGCGTTACAGTATTGAAAGATGCTGCAGCAACTGCTATTTACGGTTCACGCGCAGCCAATGGTGTGATTGTCATCACAACTAAGAAAGGAAAAGAAGGCAAATTCAATATCAACTTGGATGTAAAGCAAGGTTTTGTGAGCATGGCGAACAACAATATGGATTTTGCCAATGCCGAACAAACCATGAACCTCTTTGCAGACGGTCTGACCGCAGCACAAGGCGGAGAGTGGCAGGACAATTATAATTATCTGGCAGACGAATATTTCGGCTGGGACCGCAAAACATCTACAGACTGGATGGACGAAATTACCCGCAAAGGTTACTATCAAGACTATAATTTAAGTATGCAGGGCCGTAGCGGTTCTACCGGATATTATGTCAGCCTAGGCTATTTGAATACGGAAGGTTTGGTTAAAAGCGCTGATTTCGAACGTTTCTCTGGACGTTTGAACTTGGACAGCAAATTCAAATGGGCCACAGTTGGCGTTAATACCTCTTATAGCTATTCTACCCAAAATGGATTCTCGCTTTCTACAAGTGGTTCTATGAGTAGTCCGGTAGTAGCAGCCATTTCGAGCATGACCCCGATGGATCCGGTTTATGACAGCGAAGGCAACTATGCGAATATCAATAATTATAACCCAATGGCATTAATGGACGAAACTGCCGGTGAATTGAACGAAAACAAAATGCAAACCATCAATCTGAACCCCTATTTCCAGATTGATTTCGGCAAAGGCATTTACGCAAAAACGACATTGGGTGTAAACTTGAACGAACTGAACCAATATCAGTATTGGAGTGCCCAATATAATCCACAAGGTATGGACTACAACGGATTGGGTCAGTTGTATAATTCTAAGAATACCGTCATTACCTGGAACAACATTCTGGGTTGGAACTATGTATTCGATGAAAAGCACAACGTGAGCGTTATGTTGGGACAAGAAATGCAGAAAAAGAGCTATCATTACGAATATTTCGCTAAGTCAGACTTCCCGTTCTCTGCAGACGGTATGCGTGACCTGACCACTGCCGGTACAGACCAAGGCTCTGAGTATTATAAACAAGAGGCACGCTTGGCTTCTTATTTCATGGATGCGCACTATTCGTATGCCGACAAGTATTATTTGTCCGGATCATATCGTCGTGACGGTTCGTCTGTATTCGGTGCCAACCACCGTTGGGGTAACTTCTGGTCAGTAGGTGCTAAATGGCGCATGACAGGTGAAGATTTCTTGAAAGACAACAACATCATCAACAACCTGACTCTTCGCGCTTCATACGGTACGGTAGGTAATCAGGATATCGACTGGTATGCTGCCCGCGGTTTCTATTCAGCAGGTTATAACTACAATCAGATTCCGGGTATGATCCCGACCAGCATATCCAATCCGGATTTGACATGGGAAGTATCGAAGAAGTTTGATATCGGCTTTGACCTTTCTTTATTGCACCGCTTGCACTTTACGTTTGACTTCTACAACTCAATTACATCGGACGCTTTGTTTGAAGTACCTCTGTCAATGACGACTGGTATTTCGACAACCTACCAAAACATCGGTAAAATCCGCAACCGGGGCGTTGAATTTTCTGTAAACGCAGCATTAATGCAGCGAAAAGACTTCAACTGGAACTTCTTTGCCAACCTGACTTGGAACAAGAATGAGGTTATCAAGCTTTCTACCGACGATCCTTTGGAATATACTTTCCAAATTGTCGAAGAGGGACGTCCTTATACCCAGTTCTATATGAAAGAATATGCAGGCGTTGACCGCGAAACCGGTAAGCCCCTTTGGTACCTGAACGAAACAGGCAACGAGACTACATCGGATTATAATGCCGCATCAAAACGTTACGTAGGAGATGCTGACCCGAAAATATTGGGAGGTTTCGGAACGAACTTGAAATGGAAAGATTTAGATTTCAATATCAACTTCAACTATCGTGTAGGAGGTAAGGTTTACGATTCAGGTGCTGTATTTACCGGCTTCGGCATGTCATTGCGCACACCGCTTGAAGACGTGGCACTTAACTCTTGGACTCCGGAAAACAAAGACGCCAAGTATCCGCAATATATTTACCAAGATCCGAACAATGCGACTCAATATTCTTCCCGTTTCTTGTATAACGGAAGCTATTTGAGAATCAGCAACGTCACATTGGGCTATACCCTGCCGCAAAAATGGACAACCAAAGCGTTTATCCAAAAACTGCGTGCATATATCTCGGTAGATAACCTTTATACTTTCGCATCAAACGACTTCATCGGTTATAACCCCGAAACGTCAGCCAATGGTGTAATCGCATGGCAATACCCTGCAATTTGCACATTCATCGGAGGTATCCAGTTGACATTCTAATGATTGAGGAATAATTAAAAAAGAGATTTATATGAAAAAGAATATATTGAAAGCCTTTGCTATAGCAACCCTCGGATTTGGTCTTTCAAGTTGTGGTGAAAGTTTTCTGGAAACGGATTACTACAACGGAATTGATTCGGAAGGAGGTTTATCGAGCGTAAACAACATTTCAACGGCATTGAACGGTACCTATTATAACCTTTTCTACTATAACTTTGCCGGAAATTATGCCATCAGTATCGGTGATATACCGACCGATATAGCTTATTGGAACTCAAAGACCAACCACTTTAACAATATCTATACTTATACCGTGGTTGATACCGATACCTACTTACAGGACATTTGGGAATATGGTTATAAGGTAGCGGACAACGCAACCCGTGTCATCCAAGCATCGCAAGCTTTATATGAAGGAAGCAATGACGAAGAAAAAACCCAATTAGACCGATGCATGGCAGAAGCATACGCTTTGCGTGGTTATGCCGAATTGATGATGGTTAACATTTATGCCCATCAGGTAAAGGTGAACGGCAGTGACTTCTCGTCAGAGCCGGGTATCGTCGTAATCGATCAAGCACCGATTGAAGCGCTAACCCAAGTAAGCCGTTCTACCATTGGTGAAACTTATACGGCGATTTTGTCTGATTTCGACAACGCAATCAGCCATTTCGATGCAGCCGGAGGTGACCGTGGTTCTATCCTATACATGAATAAAGCAGCCGTTTACGGATTATTGGCAAGAACCAACCTGTATCTGGAGAACTGGAGTGAAGCGAAACAGTATGCACAACAAGCATTGAATGAAAAAGGCATCACTACTTTAACATACGATGCTACAGCATACGCCGCATTGTTCAGTGGCAATACTTCAAATACAGAAAGCCTGCTTTCATTAGCTATTACTCAAACCGATAACTGGTCGGCTAACTCAAGCGGAACATTATGGTCTACCTATAATTTCAGCCCGAGCCCGAAACTGCAGGCAATGTATGGAGAAAACGATTGCCGTACATCTATCTTCGGATGGTCTGACGAATCTACAAGTGCCGCTCCTGTATTTACGGGAGGAAAATATTCACAACATTCTAGCGGAAACCCTGCATACGCAACCAACTACTTGGTCAATGCTCCGGAAATGTACCTGATTATGGCAGAAGCTGATGCAAAAACAGGTGATGTGAACAGCGCACGCAATTCTCTTCTGACTGTAGCGAAACGAAACGCAGACATTACTTCCGTAGACAATCTGCCCGCAACAGCTGACGAACTGCTGTCTTTCATCAAAGACGAACGTGCCCGCGAATTGTTCCAAGAAGGTTTACGTCTGTATGACTTGCGCCGTTGGGACGAAGCAGCAGATGTATTTGCTATACAAGCACCGAATATAGCATTTACTTATAGCAATTACAAAATTTCAGATTTGATATTCCCAATTCCTGCTGCAGAAGTCAATTCCGGATTTGGCGTAGAACAAAACGATTGGTCTGGAACATTGCCGAAATAAGTTTTTAAAACAAACCTAATAATCGAGTAGGAGGAAAACGAAATGGTTTTCTTCCTACTTTCGTTTTCCGACCTCTCACACCACCGTACGTCCGTTCCGCATACGGTGCTTCCTATTATTAGACATTGCGGAAGTTAGCAAGCGGTTGTTCGCTACACACCAATAGCGACTACTACCCCATTACTATGACTTCTGCCGGCTTATCGCGGCAAGCATTACTCCATACATTCTGCAAAAAATTCTGCATGTCCGTAAGACCTCCTCGGGTAAGGATATTGACTTTCCATCTTATATCTGTTCCATTTACACCAACCGTTCCGAATATTGCTATAAGGTTTAGTTTGTTTAGCAATCTTACCCATAGGTATATGCCTTATATGAAGTTTCTGTCCGTCAGACTATGTACTTACCGCCAACTTCATTCAGATTCAGACATTCTTGCTCTTGGCAATATGATTTCCGCTATTAAGATTCATTGGGAACTTGCACCCGCCAGCTAATATCCATACAGAACACATGCGCCCGTATTGCTTCATACAAGCATACACGCTACACAACATGAACGTCCTCATCAGCCGATACAAGCGTCCGTGTTTTTCATACGTTTCTGTTGTGATTTGTTTTCAAATTAGTATCTTTGAACCATTGAAAACAACTCTTCTTAAATCTGCTGCCTGTCCATTTCGTTGTGATTTGCTTTCAAATTAGTATCTTTGAACCATTGAAAACAACTTGCGGTAATGCGATTAGTTCCCTGAACCAGTTGTGATTTGCTTTCAAATTAGTATCTTTGAACCATTGAAAACAACCCGTATTCCCAGCATGGATGCGGATACCCTGTTGTGATTTGCTTTCAAATTAGTATCTTTGAACCACTGAAAACAACTTTCGGTATCTTTCAGTGCTTCGTGCTTAGTTGTGATTTGCTTTCAAATTAGTATCTTTGAACCATTGAAAACAACTAGGAAGCTGAACGAAGGGTTCAACTGCCCGTTGTGATTTGCTTTCAAATTAGTATCTTTGAACCATTGAAAACAACTTCTATAACTTGATAGCCATCTACTATAGTGTTGTGATTTGCTTTCAAATTAGTATCTTTGAACCATTGAAAACAACTCTTGTATATACATACTAAGAACACATGAAGTTGTGATTTGCTTTCAAATTAGTATCTTTGAACCATTGAAAACAACCAGCGTGAAATTGTTTTGTTTCGGATTCGGGTTGTGATTTGCTTTCAAATTAGTATCTTTGAACCATTGAAAACAACCCGAGTTCATAATCAATACGATCTATTTCTGTTGTGATTTGCTTTCAAATTAGTATCTTTGAACCATTGAAAACAACGGAACCCATGTACGGGTGCGCTGCTCGCCAGTTGTGATTTGCTTTCAAATTAGTATCTTTGAACCATTGAAAACAACCACGACTACTTATGTGTTAGGTAACGGAGGTTGTGATTTGCTTTCAAATTAGTATCTTTGAACCATTGAAAACAACTGGTATATTCAGCTATACTTGCACATTATGTTGTGATTTGCTTTCAAATTAGTATCTTTGAACCATTGAAAACAACCTCGAATTGTATTGCAAGACAAAAGATGCGTTGTGATTTGCTTTCAAATTAGTATCTTTGAACCATTGAAAACAACGCTATCGCCGGCGTTCCTCCAATGGCAGGAGTTGTGATTTGCTTTCAAATTAGTATCTTTGAACCATTGAAAACAACGCTTCCCCTAACTTTCCGCTAGCGTTGCCCGTTGTGATTTGCTTTCAAATTAGTATCTTTGAACCATTGAAAACAACGCGTCCGTTCTTGAACTTGTTGCAGTCGTAGTTGTGATTTGCTTTCAAATTAGTATCTTTGAACCATTGAAAACAACCCGTATCGAATATCATCCACACGAACATCAGTTGTGATTTGCTTTCAAATTAGTATCTTTGAACCATTGAAAACAACAAATGGCGAGATATCATGTTCGTTAGAAAGTTGTGATTTGCTTTCAAATTAGTATCTTTGAACCATTGAAAACAACCGTATGTGTTCGTTTATGATTTTGAACTTGGTTGTGATTTGCTTTCAAATTAGTATCTTTGAACCATTGAAAACAACAGGAATCGAATAAATTACCTTGTACAAGTCGTTGTGATTTGCTTTCAAATTAGTATCTTTGAACCATTGAAAACAACTTATTTCGAGGCGTACACCGTGACGGGTGAGTTGTGATTTGCTTTCAAATTAGTATCTTTGAACCATTGAAAACAACTTTTTGTATCCGTATACATCGAAAAATTAGTTGTGATTTGCTTTCAAATTAGTATCTTTGAACCATTGAAAACAACCGACACCACGAATATAACGAACTAAAACCTGTTGTGATTTGCTTTCAAATTAGTATCTTTGAACCATTGAAAACAACACGCTAAATATTTTGTTTATAAATTCAATAGTTGTGATTTGCTTTCAAATTAGTATCTTTGAACCATTGAAAACAACCTGTATTTGTAGAATAGCTTTTGCCATTCAGTTGTGATTTGCTTTCAAATTAGTATCTTTGAACCATTGAAAACAACAATCGGCGGCGAAACTCTCTTGACCGAATAGTTGTGATTTGCTTTCAAATTAGTATCTTTGAACCATTGAAAACAACACATTGATAGCGATTTTCACCGGATAATATGTTGTGATTTGCTTTCAAATTAGTATCTTTGAACCATTGAAAACAACAGGATTAAGTTTAATCATTAATTGTTATTCGTTGTGATTTGCTTTCAAATTAGTATCTTTGAACCATTGAAAACAACACCTCATTAACCTTGCCAACCATGGCACCGTTGTGATTTGCTTTCAAATTAGTATCTTTGAACCATTGAAAACAACTTAAAGACACTAACAACCAACATACTAAAGTTGTGATTTGCTTTCAAATTAGTATCTTTGAACCATTGAAAACAACACGGCGGGGCTTCTTTTGCGTAGCAGGTTCGTTGTGATTTGCTTTCAAATTAGTATCTTTGAACCATTGAAAACAACAGGATTTCTATTCTGTATTGATTTTCAATGATTTATATGAACGTCTAGAAAAAGAAAAAATTAGGTTTTCAATAAAGAATCCCGTCGTGTCTGGCGGGATTCTTTATTTTAAAAAAGTTCCAATTGCTGACCTGGTGTCTTTACACCTTGAGGCTTTTTCCCATAAAAAAGCTCTATTTGACCGAATTGTTTGTCTGTTATGCACATGATTCCTACCTGTCCGAACTCCGGAAGAAAAGATTTAACTCTTTTTATATGTATAGCTGCATTTTCGCTGCTGGCACAATGACGGACATATATGGAGAATTGAAACATCGTAAATCCATCACGTTGCAGGTTCTTACGGAAATCGGCATAAGCCTTTTTGTCTTTCTTCGTCTCGGTAGGCAAATCGAAAAGAACCAATATCCACATAACCCGATATTCACTAAAACGGTCCATTTTAAAACTCTGGATAAACGATTCGGCGAAGTTCACCTGAAAAACATTTGTACAAAGAAGCTGTAGTCTGTCCTACGGCAATCATCAAGGGACTGCGTTTCTTGTTTATCCGCACTTCGACTGTAGGAATGGAAAGTAAGGCAGCTTTTATATCTTTCGTAAGCGATACATCTTCACCGTATTGACAGTATAAATCAAAGACCAATTTATCAACAAATGGACGGTAAGGCTCCATGATGTCATCTGCTAAACAATAAGCATTGTACCGGTTGTGATGATGAATGCCTAATGTTGGCAGCAGGCCACTGGTAACCAATCCACGTGCCACTATGGCACGAAGGATGGCATAACCGTAATTCAGCAAATTGTTTGGCGGTATGCCTTCGCGGTCGCGAGTGAATCCGTTTAAATCGGCAAAGAGTGTTTTCCAATAATAAGCAGCCGCACGTGCTTCCATATTATCCGGGTCACCGCTACGGACATCGTTTGCCCAAATATGCATGCATTTCGATTCCTCTTTCGTGCAAATGGATAATACGGCGGCCTGATTATTGATTTTCATCTGAATGGTTTGTTGCCATAATTGTTTTTTTAGTGGCAAGGAAGCGGCAAGTTGCTCTCGAAAGCGTTCATTTTGCGTGGTATTACCACAAAGCGGAAGCATCAGCCCGACCGGCATACTCTTGCTGTCGCATGTGATAAGGGCACAATTGTTTTCCAACAAGGCTTCCATCGCACCTGAAGTGATTGTTATTTGTTTATTGTCCAGCACCACGACTCCCAAATCCTCTATCGGTTTGGTCACTTCCGACTGACGTTTCATCACTTCCGGAAGTGTTGCATTGTTTTCCACTTCCGGAAGTTTGATGACTAACTGGGCATTGCGCAAGGATAAGTATGCGGGATTGCCAAAGTAAAGTGTTTTCTTTATCATATCTTTTTGATTATGTTTCCTAATCGATCTATCTGGATAGGAATACAAATTTCTTTTATCATTTCACCTGTTATAGCTCTTTCCATTTTGTTCATTGCAGAATATTCATATTTATCTACAATAACATTAGCCACATGAAATTGGATAAAGAAACATTGATTCCCCGTACAACTAACCATTTTATAAATACGTGTTTTATCCAATGGAACTGTATTTCCGTTCTGTATTTCTTCTTTTGTTGGCACGTATACCAAATCATTAGGTGAAAGCACAAACTTAGGCAGGTTACCGTTCTCATCTTCCGGCACAGAGGGTAATCCACATTTCTGACGGTCAATAACTACATTCAACGGAATTGTGGCATAACTACGCTTCTTGATTATCTCACTTGTATTTTTGTCTTCCACCTCTGTTTCATAAATTGCAAAAAACAGATTCGTTCCTTTAGCGGCTTCTACATATTTTGTAGATTTGTTACCGTTTTGTCCTACGGCGAATTTATCTGCTTTTTCGTATACCCGTACTTTGTAAATCGGTTGATGCCATTTCCCGTCATTCAATTCGATGATGTTTTTGTTCATCGTTTCGACGCCTTCGGGTGAGAATGCCCATTCTGGGTTGTTTTCATTTGCTTCCAAATGGCGTAGCAAAATCTTTTGTATGCCTGTATCGGTTATTTTCTTAATTTTATCTTTGGCTTTATCCATGTCCTTGCAATCTTTAAAAACAGAAACCAAGTCATTACCAAAGCGAGTGGCAAAGAAACGGTCTTTCGTTTCCTTCGAGAAATAATAAACGTCTATTTTCTTCAGATTAACCTCCGACCAAACATCCTTATTCTCCTCGAAATACTTCTTTATTTGCTTCTCATTCTGGTTATGCGATAACAATTCTTTCAGCTTTTTCTTCAAATCTTTCTCCACAACAGCATTCAGATTTATCAATGCTTCTTTTAACGATACAGTTTTTATCCTTCGAAGATTCACTTCTCCATATACGGTATCTTTATGCATCGGTTTACGGATAGCCCAGTTGTCTCCTTTCTTTTGGGAAATTATTGCTTTCTTACCGGCTTCATAATGTTGATAATGATTGGTGGTTTTATTGATGATACGCAAATTTTGCTTGAAACTGACAATAATCTCTTGCAACGCGGTATAAACATCTTGGGTAAAAGTGTCCCACGGTTTTTTGATAAACCAGCGGTAATCTCCCTTATCGTCTGTTTTTTGTTTATCACACAATAAGCGTTGTAAGTCGTAACGGGAAGTTTGGGCATTTTTACTTGCCGATTCGTTATTGAGATAATTTACAATATTACGGTTGGCACAAGCTATGACAATGGCATCCATTGCATGATGGCGATGGTCGATACGTTTTTTATTAAATCCTTTCTGCAATTCAAGAGGCATTGCAGGAATCACATTCCCGCTTGCGGTAACCGACGTAAAACGATTGCTTTCTGTCAGTTCGTTCAATCGTAAGAAACGTGGAAGTATAATCCTGTTCCAAACATCATTTATCCCCCAATCTTTTTTCAAACGGTCGGTAATACTGCCCGTGCAGACAATTACATTCTTCGACATTTCTTCTTGTTCACCTGCTTCACGTACGATATTGGACAATAAGGATTTGACCAACTTGCTGATGTAGCGGCTATCATTCAGTTGACGGGCGATGAATTGTTCAGGAATGTCATCCATGAGCAATCTCTTCATTTTGGCAGCATTGCGAGAGTAATTGTCTTTTATGAATTGTTCGTAGGAGCCTACAGAGAAGATTTCCACAGACTTGCCTCCTGTCAACTGTACTTTTTCGCCGTGATGTTTGTTGATAAACTCATATCCTAACATATTGCTTTTTAACTTGTTGACTTCTGATTCACAAATAACCTTGTTACTGAATGAATCATCGAAATACCTTGCCTGCGGAATGATATGTTCAATCTCGTAGGCAGGCGTAAATAATTTGCTCAAAGGAATCATTTCGCCTGTATAAGGTGAACGGTATTTTTGTTCCAGCCAAAGTTTATAACGTAAGACTTCAGACGTAGTAGGGCGTTTCTTAATGTCGCTTTCATTAAATTTCTTTATAATTGTGGCTATTTCATCGGGGACTTCATCCACACTGTTCCATACTCCTTCTTCATAAATCCGTAACAAATCTTGTTGGCTGGGTGAATAAGGATGCACATTTTCTATTTCAAATTCAGGATTCATGAATTCGGTAAGCAAAGCCTTGATGCGGAGATTTGTATTCTCGTTCTCCTGAATCTGCCGGGTCATTTTCGCACGTTCGTCCTTGGTTTTCTTCATCTCTCTTCCCAATTCCACATGAATTTCATCAATGTGTCCCACTTGCTTCCATATATCGCGGACGGTGCGCAATGTTTCCAAAATAACCTGTTCAACAATCGGGTTGTGCAACGAATGTTGCTTGAACCTTTTCAGGTAATCGTCTATGTCGGAAGGATTTTCCCATTTCTGAATATCCTTTGCTTCGGAATGACGGTTGTAAACCACATAGCAAGCCAGCCAAAGCGGAAGTCCTTTGAAGGAAGATACCTTATCCAGATGAATCGCTTTTTCCCTCACACGTGTCCGAATGGCTTCATCGTATTCCCCTGATATGATTTTATCAATCCGGTCACGGGTCTGACCGTCTATATCATTTTCATTCCAATATTTTCCCATCCGCATCAAAGGCAATAACTTTTTGACGGCTTTAGCCGAATAAGAACCGTACTCTTTATCAAAAGGAGGAGTTTTCAGGAAAACTTCTACAAAGTTTTCGCCAAGCTGTTGCTTTTCCGCAAACGAAATCAATGCCTTACCAAGCTCTTCTTTGTCGGAAACAGAATATAAGATATGCCATAAGGCCTCTTCTTTTTTCCGTGTCAGGAAGTCGGCGGGTATTCCTGCTTTTTCCAAACGTCCGAGAATGAGCGCACGGGTTTCATTACCCGGATAAGGCTTGTCTTCCACATAATTCCACCGATAGTTTGCCATGTCATTCTTTTTCAATCCGAACAAAGGACATTTCAAGAAAGTATCTTGCTTGATGCTTTTCTGTTGGTTCAGCCAGTCAAATAAATCGGCATAATCCTCTTCGTCTTTCAAAAATTCGGAAGTAACATCCACATCAAGGTATAATTTTCCCTCTACTGTTTTCTCTTTCTGGTAAATCCGCAGATTGGAAAGGAATTGCCACAAACGGAATTCCTGAAACAAAGGATGCGACTTAGCAATACATTTTATTCCAAAATGTTGGATTTCTCCCGTATGCTTGTCTGTATGGATGTATTCTTCGTAGGGACAATCAGCGATTAACGATTTCTTGCTTTTCAGCGGACGTTGATAAAACAAGATATCGTCAACTAACAGGTAAATCAAGTCACGATTGGCTATCAGATTGCGGTGTGCATCATTTTGCGGATATAATTCTTCCAGACAAGCTTCGTATAAAGTTCGGTCTTGAAATTCAGGATGAAACTCTTTTTGTTTTTCTAAAATTCGGCGCAATTCCTCCTTATAATATTTACGCTCAATTGTACGCACCAATTTCCCCCGAATTTTTTGTTTAGGCATTTGCAACAAGGTATCATAGATATAGGCACCCACGGTTTTCCCTGAATCATCTAAATCCTTTTGTGTTTTTGTTTTTATCAGTTCCCATTGTTCTTCCCATTCTTGTTCAGATGGAATCTTAAAACGACAACTAAGTTCACCCGTTTCATCATATTTGTCTTTTCCGTCTTTATCAAGATCGATTGTCACAATAATGTCTTTCTTTTGACCAATCCAATCAGGTATTTCTTTCTTGAAAATCTTTCCTCTTGTCCCGTCTTCCAATATAACAGAAAACACTTTCATTCCTTTATATGTCTGATTGGTATCAATGATATCGGTTACGATTTGGCTATCAAAGTATAGACGTGTCTTAGAAGGACGTTCTTGCTGTTCTTCTTCCCTCAGTTGATAATATCCACGTTTCTGATTGAAATTGAGCAATATCCAAGCCAGTTCTTCTTTATTGACTTTCTGTGTCAAGGCTTTTTTACGCAAATAATAAATCGTCCAGTCATAAGGAACCTTTTGCCCTTTTGATATGAAATCGGGGTGCTCTTGATAAAAATCAGCCAACATCTCATCAAAAGAATCTTGAAAGATGAAAGACCAATGCCCTTGTTCATTTTTATACCAAGACAATTTGGGTTCAGTTCCAGTAATAAACTTACCATAACGGTCCAATTGTTGAGAATAATGAGATGGTAAAAATCCTAATAAATCCAATATCCGGTGCAACCGCTCACGGCGCAGTTTGTTTCGTTCATATAACCGGCGGACGCTACGGCTTTTTGTCCGGTCTGCTGTTTGCGATTTTGAATTGCCTTTATCAAAATCGCCTAAAACCGATGCATCCATTGGAATGATTCGTACTCCATCACAATTTATACCATCCAATTGTTCTTTATCTTCTTCATTTTTGGATGCGTTAATCACTGCCCAACCTATACTGTTGGTTCCTAAATCTAATCCTAAGATGTGTTTTGGTTTCATAGCTTTATATATTTTTCCCAAAGCTATGAATTTTTTGCGACAAAATTTGTCTTTTCAAACTTTTTCCTTAACTTTGTTCTCACTAATTTGAAGCAAATCACAATAAGGATTATTCCGTTGTGAAAACATTAGGTTCCCTCGTCCTCTAACGGGGGATTTTTTATTCATTTTTCTATTGTTATGTTGAACGAAGTGAAGCATCTCGTAGACATTGAAGATACTTCACTTCATTCCCTTAGACAGGTAGTGCTACTATGCAAATTTATTACCCTATTGTTTTCATCGCATTTTGCAAGCGGGTGAGGAACTCATCCGCTTCGTTCATGCTGAGGCAGAGAGGGGGAAGCAGACGGATGACATTGGTTCCGCTTACACCTGTAAAGACTTTTTGCTCGAAGAGCAGTTTCGTACGTAGCTCTTTAACAGGCTCTTCAAATTCCAGCCCTATCATCAGACCACATCCGCGCACTTCCTTGATGCCCTTGAAACACTTCAGTTCTTCTAATAAATGTGTGCCGACTTTTGCCGCATTTTCTATCAGCTTCTCTTCTTTTATGACATCCAGTACGGCAATTGCTGCGGCGCAAGCCAGGTGATTACCGCCGAAAGTCGTGCCCAATTGTCCGTAAACGGGCTTGAATTTCGGACTGATGAGTACGCCTCCCATGGGGAAACCGTTGCCGATTCCTTTGGCTACAGTAATGATATCGGGGCGGATGCCGCTGTATTGGTGAGCGAAGAACTTGCCGCTTCGTCCGTAACCCGACTGGATTTCGTCCAGAATCAGTACGGTGTTGTTTGCGTCGCAAGCTTGGCGCAAAGCTTTCATAAAGTCTGTATCGGGTATCCGGATGCCGCCTATCCCTTGAATACCTTCAATGATAACGGCGCAGACATCGCCTTTTGCCAGTTCGGCTTTCATGGCTTCTGTATCATTTAGCGGCAGGTAGGTAACATGTTGGTTGGCGTTGACAGGAGCGATGATTTTCGGATTGTCGGTCACTTCTACCGCCAGCGAGGTACGTCCGTGGAAAGCTTTGCCGAAAGAAACAATGCGTGTGCGTCCGTTATAGAAAGACGCCAGTTTCAGGGCATTTTCATTGGCTTCGGCTCCTGAATTGATTAAGAACAGCTGGTAATCGTCATAGCCGCACATCGCTCCCAACCGGTCGGCAACTTCCTGTTGCAGCTTGTTAATGACCGAGTTGGAGTAGAATCCCAGCATAGCAACTTGTTTGCTTATCATTTCCACATAATGCGGGTGTGAATGCCCGATGGAGATAACGGCGTGCCCTCCGTACAGGTCAAGGTATTCTTGTCCTTTGTCATCCCACACGTGGCAGGCTTTTCCCTTGACAATGTTAATGTCAAAGAGAGGATATACATCGAAAAGTCTCATTTAAATTAAGAATTAAGAATTAAGAATTAAGAATGAAGAATTCAGAGGGTATTTCCTTCATTCTTCTTCTGGTTATTTTTTACTGTTTTTATTGATGAAACGAATAGGGCTATTAAAAAGCGCTTGGCTTCAGCTTGAGTCCGGTAGTTTCTTCCAGATTGAACATCAGGTTCATGTTGTGTACCGCCTGGCCGCTGGCGCCTTTCAGCAAGTTGTCAATGCAAGACACGATGAGAAGTTTGTCTTCGTGTTTTTCTAAGTGAATCAGACACTTGTTGGTGTTGACCACTTGCTTCAGGTCGATGCTCTTGTCTACGATATGCACGAACGAGTCTTCAGCGTAATACTCTTCGTACATCTTCACGATTTCAGGCAATTCCACTTTGGTCTTTACGATGGTCGTGGCAAAGATGCCTCGGGCGAAGTCGCCCCGGTAAGGGATGAACGTGATGTCTGCATCGAAGCTGTTCTGCAATTGTTTCAGCGACTGGCGTATTTCCGGCAGGTGCTGGTGCGTGAACGGCTTGTAAATGCTCAAGTTGTTGTTCCGCCAACTGAAATGCGTAGTCGCTCCCGGTTTTACTCCGGCTCCCGTACTTCCGGTTATGGCATTTACAATGATATCACCTTTCAACATCAAGTGTTTTGCCAAGGGCAACAGCCCCAACTGAATGCAGGTGGCGAAACATCCCGGATTGGCAATATGCTTGCTATGACAGATGGTGCGTCGGTTCAGTTCGGGAAGACCGTATACGAAGTCATGGTCTTCAGCGGCAATGCGGTAATCCATCGACAGGTCGATTATCTTCAAGTCTTCGGGCAGGTTGTGGCTTTCCATAAACTTGCGCGTGTCACCATGTGCCGTACAGAAAAATACCACATCCACTTCATCCAGTGGCAGTTCATCGGTAAAGGTCAAATCGGTTTCGCCATACAGTCCTTCGTGTACATCGGTAATCTTATTTCCGGCATTGCTCGAACTGTTAATGAAATGAATCTCCACATCAGGGTGATTGATAAGCAGGCGAATCAGTTCGCCTGCCGTATATCCTGCTCCTCCTATAATTCCTACTTTAATCATGGGCTTTGTTATTTATCTTCAGGAATGATTATCCATAATAATAAATACACGATTATCCCTGCAAAGGCGGTAAAGACCGTGAGCAGCGCGTATATTACACGGATCAGTGTCGGGTCGAGGTTAAAATAGTTCGCGATTCCGGCGCATACGCCCGCCAACATCTTGTTGCTTTGCGGGCGGGTCAGTTTTTTCCCTTCCATAGTTGTATTTTTTACATCATTTCGTCTTTATGGTTTGCGTAATAGGCTCTCAGCGGAGTGGAGAGTACTTTGATAAAGCCTTTGGCATCTTCTGCCGTCCAGCCTTTCTGCATTTCCCCGTATTCGCCCAGCTTGTTCTTTACCAAGTCGTCTTCTGATTCTACGCCTACGGTAGAGAAGCAATAGGGGCGGAGTTCAAGGATAGCCGTACCGTTTACGTTGCGTTGCGATTCGGTCAGCATGGCTTCGATGTCGCGCATCACCGGTTCCAGGTATTGGCTTTCGTGCAAGAACATGCCGTACCAGTTTGCCACCTGGTCTTTCCAGTATTGCTGCCATTTGCTCAACGTGTATTTTTCCAGAAAGCGGTGTGCACCGATTATCAGCATCGGAGCTGCGGCTTCGAATCCTACGCGCCCTTTGATGCCGATGATGGTATCGCCTACGTGCATATCCCGTCCGATACCGTAAGGTGCTCCGATTTCTTCTACACGCTGGATGGCTTTGATTTTATCGTCGAACACTTCCCCATTGACAGCGTACAGCTCGCCTTTCTTGAATTCCAGCTTCAGCAGTTCGCTTCCTTCCTTGGTGACTTGTTTCAGGTATGCACTTTCGGGCAGTCCTTGTGCCGAATCCAAGATTTCCCCTCCGCAGATGGAAGTGCCCCAGATTCCTACATTATAGGAGTATTTCAGCTTGGTGAAGTCGGCTTCGAAACCGTGCTCTTTCAGGTAATTGATTTCATAGTCACGGCTTAATGCCATATCGCGGGTCAGGGTGATGATTTCCACTCCCGGAGCCATGACCAGGAACGTCATGTCGAAACGTACTTGGTCGTTTCCCGCACCGGTAGAGCCGTGCGCAATGGCATGTGCACCGATTTCGTTGGCATAGCGGGCAATGGCAAGTGCCTGGAAGATGCGTTCCGAACTTACGGAAATAGGATAGGTGCCGTTACGCAACACGTTCCCGAATATCATGTATTTCAGGCTCTTGGCGTAATATTCTTGTGTTACGTCGAGGGTAACATATTTCACCGCGCCTAATTTATAGGCATTCTCTTCATTCTTTTTCAATTGTTCGGCACTGAATCCGCCCGTATTGGCACAAGCGGCATATACTTCATATCCTTTTTCTTTTGCCAGATACATCACGGTGAACGAAGTATCCAGCCCGCCGCTGAAAGCAACGACAACTTTTTTCTTTTCTTCCATAAGGCTATATTTATTATGTGTAATTCTTCATTCTTAATTCTTCATTTGTCAGAAGTTTGTATGTTCATCGTCTGTATGCAGTGCCGGGTCGTATAACATGGCCGTGCAGATACAGAACTTGCGTTTTTTTGCCATCAGTATCTCGTGGTTGATGCATCCTTCGCATCCTTTCCAGAACGCTTCGTCATCGGTCAGTTCGTTGAATGTTACCGGTACATATCCCAGTTCGGTGTTCATTTTCATGACAGCTGCCCCTGAGGTCAGGCTGAAAATTTTTGCTTTGGGCCAGCGCAGGCGTGCCAACGTAAACGAAGCGTGTTTGATTCGTTTGGCAAGTCCGCATCCACGGTATTTAGGGTGGACAATCAAACCCGAAGTGGCTACATACTCCTTGTTTCCCCATGATTCGATGTAAGTAAAGCCTGCAAACTCATCCCCGCAAAGGGCAATGATGGCTTTGCCTTCTTTCATTTTGGTTGCGACATATTCGTGCGTACGTTCGGCAATGCCTGTGCCCCGCACTTTGGCAGCTTCCCGGATGGTATCCAGAATTGTATCTACGTATGCTTCGTGCGAAGCATCTGCCACCATTACGTCTATTTGTTTTGAGTCCATTTGTATTTATCCTTATTCTTTATATGTTATTGGTTGATGTTCGTAATCACGTTTTCGAGGGCTTGCTTCACATTGGTACGCGTTACCCCTTCCCGCAAGACCAACAGGATAGTGTCGTCTCCCGCAATCGTACCGATGATTTCATGAAAATGATTGTTGTCGATGTCGTAGGCAAGGCTGCTGGCATATCCCGGCCGTGTCTTGATGACGGCTATGTTTCCGGAGAATTCAATGGATATGAAGCCCGTATGGCGTAACATTTCAGATGCGCTTTGCGGCTCGGTAATACGCTTATACATGGTGTTGTTGGGCAAAACATACACATAGTTGCCATTCATGCTTGCCGCTTTTGCCACTTTCAGCTGTTTCAGGTCGCGTGAAAGCGTGGCTTGGGTAAGCTGGAAACCTTCTTTTTCCAACTCTGCCAAAAGTTCTCCCTGGCTTCCGATTTCTTTGCTGGAGATAATCATCTTGATGGAATCGAGTCTGTTGTTCTTGCTTTTCATCGTGTATATTTATTCTTCATTTCGGTGCAAAGATACAGATAATATTGAAACAATATACAACTTCCCGACTGTTTTTATTGAAAATATTGTATTTTCTCTTGCTTGAATGAATGATTATGCGTCTTTCGACATATAAGTCAACCGGGCAAGATAGTCGTAATGCCTGCCTTCTTGCACCTTTTCGGTCCGGAATCCATATTGTGAAGCATACGCCGAAAGGGTATCAAAATCAATGTAGAGCCAATCGAAAGATTCTCCTTTTGTCTTTCCGTATTGCATCTGGAAGTCGACTTCTCCGTAATAGTTTGCGGCAAGGTCAATCATATAGCTTCCGTCTTCTTCCTCATACAGATAGCGCAAGTCGCTGGAATCCATCAGGATGCATCCTCCCGGTGCCAAAAGTTGCCTGACGCGTGTGAAGAATGCGGGCATGTTCTTTAATTTCCCGATAATGCCCGAGCCGTTCATCAGCATCAGTATGGTGTCGAATTGTCCGGCGAACCGCTCGTCGAACACATTTGCCAGATGTGCGTTTAATCCCCGTTTTTGCATGACTTCTACCGACAAGGGGGATATGTCGATGGCTACGCTTTCTTTTCCCAGCCCTTTCAGCGCCCATGAATGGCATCCGCTTCCTGCTCCTACATCCAGAATCTTCCCTTGCGCCATGCGCAGTGCCGTTTGCTCTAAGGGCGGCATCTGTTCGAACGTGCGGAACAGGCCGCTTACAGGCAGTTCGTCTTCGTCAAACTGGGATGAAAATACCCGGAGCTTTTCTGCCCGTCCGGTCTGGTAATAGTCATATATGGCCTGCCCCATCGGGTCTTTGTCTGCTGACAGCCAATGTGTATCCATGTTATTGCAAGTACTCATAATTAGCTTATAATAAGATGATAATTTACAGGAAGCAAACTTACATATTTTTGCGGAATAAACCAATACATTCCGGCATAACGCATCCTTCTGACTTACTCCTTCATTCGCTTCAAGAAATCGGTAGGGCTTTCGCCGAAGTAGTCTTTATAGCACTTGGTGAAATACGAAGGCGCGCTGAAACCTACTTCATACGTTATTTCGGCGATGGTCTTGTCGGTAGAGGCCAGCAGCGATGCGGCACGTTTCAACCGCGCGATGCGGAGCAGTTCGTTGGGCGAGTAGCCGGTCAACGCTTTAGACTTCCGGTAAAGCTGGACACGGCTCAGTCCTAATTCTCCGCCCAAGTCTTCCACACTCAAACCTGCATTGCCCAAACGGGCTTCAATCAACTGGCGCAGTTTCTCCACAAAGCCCTTGTCCACCTCGCTGATTGACTCCTGTTTCAGAGCCGAACGGTCGGCAAAGAAGCTTTGCAGACGGCGGCGGTTGTCTATCAGGTTCCGCAGGCGCACCTGCAGCAGCTTGGCACTGAAAGGTTTCAGGATGTACGAATCCGCCCCACACTCGTATCCCTGCACCTTCTGCTCGTCCATCGTATAAGCGGTCAGCATCATCACCGGAATATGCGAGGTCTGCATTTCCGATTTCAACCGCCGGCAGCACTCCATACCGTCCATCACCGGCATCATCACGTCGCAGATAATGGCGTCGGGCACGTATTTCATCGCCTGCTGCAAGCCTTCCTGCCCGTTTGAGGCTTCGATGACGGTATATTGCGAAGCGAGCAGCATCTTCACATAGTCGCGCACGTCCTGGTTGTCGTCTATCACCAGAATCGTCTCCTTATCCTTATCATCCGCCACTTCCGATACTGTTTGCACCGTTTCCTGGTCTGCAGAAAGCACCGCCCCTTCTTTCAGGTTCGCCATAATGGCATTCTTCTCCACCCCTTCGGCAAGCGTACCCGCCTGTTTCATCGGCATCTCGATAGTGAAAATCGTCCCTTTACCCTTGGCGGTATCTACGGAGACGGTGCCTTTGTGCATTTCGGCAAAGGCTTTTACCAACGCCAGCCCGATGCCCGAACCGGCATAGTGCACGTCTATCTGATAGAAGCTTTCGAAGATATGTTTGACGTGTTCGGCGGAAATGCCCACACCCGTATCCGAGACCTGATAACGCAGCCACTGCGCTCCGTCCCGCTCGAATTGCGAAAGGGCAAGGTCTACCCGACCGTTTTCGGGCGTAAACTTAAAGGCGTTCGAAAGCAGGTTGTACGTGATGCGCTCCAGCTTTTCGGCATCGGCTATCATCGTATATGCCTTGTCCGACGGAGCTACAGAGACATTGAAATGCACGTGTTTCTTATATGACAAGGTGCGGAACGCTTCAGTCCACTCGTTGATTTCCTTCGCGATGTCGAACTCCGAGAGATACATCTTCAACTTCCCGCTCTCGAACTTGCGGAAGTCGAGTATCTGATTGACCAGACGGAGCAATACCGTCACGTTCTTATGGATGATGCGGAGCAGGAAACGTTCGTGCTCGTCCAGGTTCTTGGATGTTTCCAATTGCTCCACCGGGTCGGCTATCAGCGTAAGCGGCGTGCGGAAGTCGTGCGACACGTTGGTGAAGAAAGCCAGTTTCGCGTGGGTCGCCTCCTCCAGTTGCTTCGAGAGGTCTATCAGCTGGTCGCGCTGTTCCTCCAATTGCCGCTTCTGTTCCGAAAGCTCCACATTCAGGCGGTTCTTCGCCCAAAATGCCCGCACCGCCACAAACAAGGCGATGCCAAACAATGCCAATATCACGATGCAGGTGTACAGCAACGTGCGTTGCGAAGCATATTGCGTCAGATAGCGGTTAATCTGCCGGTCGAGGCGGTCTATCTTGTTATCCAACTGATGTATCTGCTCGTTCTGCAACATCATCACGCGGGCATTGTTGTGATTGACCAAAGCCGACGAAAGAAATGTTTCGCGCTCGAAAGGCTTTCCCGTCAGAATCGCCATTGCCGTCTGCATCACCCGGTCGCCTCCCGTGGGATAAATAAACGTAGCGTCCAGTTGCCCGCTCGCCACTTGCGCGATGCCATAGCCTTCGCCAGCCAGCGCGTCAATGCCCACAAACAGCATCTCTTTCTCGCGCCCGTATTTCACCGCCGCCTCGTAGGCACCCGCCGCCATACGGTCGTTCTGGCAATACACCATATCAATGTCCGGACAGGCGGCAAGAATCGAGTCGAAACGCTCGCGCGCCTCCTTGCGCAGCCAGCCCGCGTCTACCGAAGCCACAACCTCGATACCGGGACATTTCTCCAGCACCTCCATCATCCCCCGATGCCGTTCCGCCGCCGGAGTCGAGCCGCGAAGCCCCATTACCTCTACCACCTTGCCTTTCCCTTGCAGGCGCGCGGCGATATATTCGCCCACGCTGTGCCCGATGGCGTAATTGTCGGCACCGATGTAAGCCGTATAGTTGTCCGAATGAATCTTGCGGTCGGTCAGGATGACCGGAATGCCCCGCCCGTATGCCTTCTCGATAACGGGTGCCAACACCTCCGCCTCGTTGGGCGAAACCACCAGCAAGTCCACCCGGTTGCGTATCATCAGTTCGATGTCGTGTATCTGCTGCTCGTTGTTGTCCTTCGCCGTGCGGAACACCACCTCCGCTTCGGGATAAAACAACGCCTCGCGGCTGATTTCCTTGTTCATCTGCGCCCGCCACTCGTCGTCGCTGCACTGCGACACGCCGATGACGAACCGCCGTTGCTGCCCGGCGCATCCCGCCAGCAAGAGCAAGAAGAGCGATATAATCAGAAAAGAAATAGCGTTGTGTTTCATCGTAGCCTCATTTAAGTTTTTTACCGGGGCGAAGATAATCATTTCTCCGCATTTCACCAAATCACCACGTAGGGGCGTATCGCATACGCCCGAATGCATCCGCTTATCCGCGTGGATGTTTTCAGGGCGTATGCGATACGCCCCTACAAGCAAATAAAATAACCTTTAAAAACATATCATTATGGCAAAACAAATCCAATTCATTCGGCATGACGCAGATGACAATCGGCGCATGCAGCAACTTCCACACCACGGTAGTGAAATACATCACCGCCACGACCGCCGAAGCCCTCCACATCACCGACAAGGCACCTGCCTACACCGAGGCAACCCAGCTGCTGGCGTCTATCGTCAACCGCCGGCGCGCCTTCGTCACCACCCCGCAGATGCGCGAGACGGACGTGACGCGCGACAATGCGGCGGGCGCTATCAGCTCGGTCATCAACGCGCTCCTGAAATCGCCCGTAGACGAACGCCGCCATGCCGCCGAACTGCTCTACCAGCAAATGTCGCCCTACCGCGGCATCGGCAGACACGAATACAATAAGGAAACCGCCGAAATCCGCGGAATGTTGGCAATGCTTGCCGAGACCGACAACGCCGCAGCCGTCACCACGCTGGGCCTCTCGCCCGAAGTGGAAGCCCTTCGCGAGGCAAACGCCGCCTTCGAAGAAGCCTTCGACGCCCGCAACGACGAGATGAGCCTGCAACAGGAGCAGCGCAGCATCAGCTCTGCCGAAGCCACCGCCGAAGCGAACCGCCTCTACCAGGAAATCGTGCAGACGGTGAACGCCTACGCCATCGTGCAGCCCACCGATGAAATCAATGCCTTCATCGACAAGCTGAACGGCTTGACAGGCTCGCTTGCCAGCGTATCGGGTGGCACCGCCAGCGGAGGAGAAGCGCCAGACGTGCCGGAGCAGGAGCCTTCGGAATGAGTTTTCACCACAGAGTGCACAGAGGCTCACAGAGGATTTTTAATTAAAAACGCAGATTACCGCAGATCTTCGCGGATTATTATTTTATTATTTAATCTGCGTGAATCTGCGCTAATCTGCGTTTCATTATAATCAGATTATTTTAAACGGTGGTGCCCCTTCCAGTCAGCCGGGCGGGCAGCACGGGCATTGCGCCGTTTTGCGTGCAGACGAAAGCCGAGGTAGCTACGGCTATCTTGTGGGCTTCGGAGACAGGCTTGCCTTTCAGGACAGAGGCTACGAAGGCGGCGGTGAACGAATCGCCCGCGCCTACCGTGTCCGCCACCTCCACCTTCGGGGTCTCTACAAACGAGATTTCGCCCGGAGTGAAGACGTAGCTGCCGTTTACGCCGCAAGTGAGGATGAGCATCCGCAGGTTGTACTTCGCCAGCAGAATCCAGCACTTGTCTTGCAGGTCGATGCCCGGATAGCCGAACATCCGGCTCACGGTGACCAGCTCTTCATCGTTTATCTTCAGGATGTTGCACTTGCGCATCGAGTTGCAGAGAATCTCCTTCGTATAGAATCCTTGGCGCAAGTTTATATCGAATATTTTGTATTGTCCTTCGCCGTCGGGCATCGCATCGAGGAAGCGGTTAATGGTCTCGCGCGAAACCACGCTGCGCTGTGCCAACGAGCCGAAGCATACGGCGCGGGTCTGGCGTGCCAATCCTTCCAAGGCAGGAGTGAAGGGAATGTTGTCCCAAGCCACGCCCTCGCGGATGTCGTAACAGGGCACGCCGTTGATGTCCAGTTCCACCTGTACCGTCCCGGTCGGGTAAGGCACGGTCTCTATCATGCAGTTGAGCTTCTTCTCGCGGAAGTTCTTCAGAATCTCCGCCCCCAACTCGTCTTCGCCTACGGCACTGACTACGCGGCTGTCCAGTCCGAACTGCGACACGTGATAAGCAAAGTTTGCCGGCGCACCGCCTATTTTCTTTCCTTCGGGAAGCATGTCCCACAATGCTTCGCCCATTCCTACTACGATTGTATTGTTCATGGCTTCTTATTTTTTCAGTTTAAACATATATAATATAAGGTATATCACTCCCACCGTCATCACGGCTACGGCACCGCTCTGCCCCACGGCATCGCTGGCGAATCCCATCAGCAGCGGGAAGACCGTGCCGCCGAAAAGACCCATAATCATCAAGCCGGAAATCTCGTTCTTCTTGTCGGGCACAGCCAAAAGGGCTTGCGAGAAGACAATGGAGAACACGTTCGAATTGCCGAAGCCGATAAGGGCAATGGCAATGTAAATCACCGTCAAGTCAGTCGATACGAACAGCAGCACCATAGCCACTAACATACACGCCACGCTGATGCCCAAGAAAGGTTTCGAAGCCACCTTCTGCAGGATGACCGCCCCCGACAAGCATCCCAAGGTACGGAAGATGAAGTAGAGGCTGGTGGCAAAGCCGGCATCGTCGAGCGGCATTCCCAAGCGTTCCATCAGAATCTTCGGAGCGGTGGTGTTGGTGCCCACATCGATACCCACATGGCACATAATGCCTAAGAAGCAGAGCAAGATGAACGGACGCCCTAACAGCCGGAGGCAACTGACGAAACCCGAAGCCTTGTCGGGAGCCTCTTCCTCAATCGGAGTGGCAGAAAGCCACAGGACGGCAATGACCGCCACCGCCATATAGACGGGGAACAGCACCCGCCAGCCCATGCCGAACTCCGGTATTGCCTGCGTGGCTCCCCACATGGCGATATAAGGAGCCAGAAACGAGGCAATCGCCTTGACAAACTGCCCGAACGTGAGCGAGCTTGCCAATTTGTCGCCCGTGATGATGTTGCTCAGCAACGGATTGAGCGAAGTCTGCATCAGCGCGTTGCCGATGCCTAACAAAGAGAACGAGCAAAGCATAATGCCATAGCTGTCGCCGAATATCGGGAGCAGCAGCGACACAAAGGTCACAGCCAAGCTAAGCACCACGGTATTCTTCCGCCCGATGCGGTTCATCAGCACGCCCGTCGGCACAGAGAATATCAGAAACCAAAAGAACACCAGCGAAGGGAAGATGTTGGCTTCGGCATCGCTCAGCCCCAAGTCCGCCTTCACATAATTGGAAGCGATTCCCACCAGGTCGACAAAGCCCATGGCGAAGAAGCAGAGCATCACGGGAACCAGCTTGCCATACTTGATTTGTTTATCGATAGTCATGTTTTCAAGTTTATAGTTAAGAGTTAATAGTTAATAACGCCACTGTCCATTATTCACTATTCATTATTAATTAAGCCGATATACCGTCATCGACTTCACGCTGAAGCTGCCGCGTCCCGACACGAACGACATCTTGTTGTAAGGTTCGGAAGGGAAGACCTGATTGGTCATCACAAACTTGCCGCCCTCTCCAAACGCTTCGATGCTGGTACGGTCGACAAACAAGCGCAGGTTAATCTCATCGGTATCTGGAACAGGCGCTACCGTCAAGGCTGGAAATTCGGGACTGAAATCCGTCTTCCCGCTCTCAGTGCGGTCCATTACGAACTGCTTGCGGGGCACATCGTAATACATCGCCACCTTTTCGCCCTTCGTGTTCTCCAAAGTGAAGCTGATGCGCGAAGCACCGGCATTTTTGATAGTCATATTGATTTCGTATGCCCCTTCGTTGTCCGCTAACAGAATCGGGATTTCATACGAATCTTTTACCTTGAACGGAGGAATAATCGTGTTTTCCTTCCGTGCTTTCTCTATTTCGGGCGAGGGAGCACAGCGCAACAACAGTTCGCCGTCTTGGCGATACAGGGTCAAGTCGCGGGCAATGGTATTCGAACCACGGTATTGCAGCGTAGGTAACACGCCTTGATACTGCCAGTTGCTCATCCATCCCAAAGCGATGCAACGCCCGTCTGGCGCATTGTTGAAAGTCACTGTGGCGTAGTGGTCTTTCCCCCAATCCATCCATTTGGTCTGTGTAGGAGCTTCGTTGACGAACTTCTTCCCGTCGAACGTTCCTACAAAATACTGGGCAGCATTACCTCCGAACGGTCCGCCCGGATTGATGTTGCATATCAGCACCCAACGCTTTTCCTTCGTGCCTTCCACCGGAAGTTCTACCAAGTCGGGACATTCCCAAACTCCTCCGTGCGCGCCTTGCTTGGCTCCGAAGCTGCTTTCATACTTCCAGTCTTTCAGGTTCTTCGAAGAATAGATATCCATCTCCTGACCTCCCGCCAGTATCATCACCCAATGCTTGCCAGGCGCATACCAGAATACTTTCGGGTCGCGGAAGTCGCGCTTCTCGGATGTAACAATCGGATTGTTTTCGTATTTCGTAAACGTCTTCCCGTTGTCGGTGCTGTATGCCATACTCTGCATCTGCACATCGCCCCACGGGCTGGGCTTCGCCGAAGTGTAGAAAGCAATGACAGCCCCTTCGCCGAAACCTGCCGTATTCTCATAATCGACTACCGATGAGCCACTGAATATCGAGCCCCAGGCATCGGGAGTAATGGCATTCCCTTCAAACTTCCAGTTCACCAAATCGGTCGTTGTGGAATGTCCCCACGTCATGTTTCCCCAAGTGGAACCATACGGATTGTGCTGGAAATACAAGTGATACACACCGTCTTTGTAGAACATCCCGTTCGGGTCGTTCATCCAGCCGTATGCCGGCGTATGGTGATAAAGCGGACGGAACTTCTCGCGGTTCGTCGTATCAAACGTGTCCGACAGCTTCATCTTCTTCCAACAGATAGCCGATTCGGGCATCCCCTGCACGTCGAGCGACAAATCCTTACCTACGTATGCCGACAAGTCGAGCGGCACATAGTAATCCACCTTCTCGCGGGCAAGGCGGATGTTGATGACGCTGCCCACCGTCTGGTTATTAATCACAAAATAAATCTTTCCTTCGGGCGCATTGTCCTGCACCGGAAGCAGCAGATACTTCTTCGCTTCCTTAATCTGAAGGATATTCTGTTCACTCACCAAATGGCGCACGTCGATAGACGATTCCGCCATACAAGTTATTGAAGCAAGCCCCATAAACGTTCCTAAACACAACGTTTTCACGGTATCGGCAATGCCTTGTTTCTTTAAGGTAATCATTGTTTTTAAGGTTTTAAATATGAACAACTAAAACTAAACTATCTCGGTTTGTATGTCACAAAGTTACGCTACCATTCGCTTTCAGCCTGTAAAAATCGTTTCAAATGCCAGCAAATTTGTTACGTTTGCATGAAATGAAACATTTATCTTATCATACCTATTGAGTTTTTTCTGCCACAGGAACGAATCTTTTTAACGGTGCGGACAGAAATCACTTCCTGCCCGCACCCCAACTAACCTTTCTTTATGCGAACCATTAATCAAAAACAGTCATTATTCGTACCCCTTGTTTTGTGTATACAAACCGGGGATGTAGAACATTTGATTATAAGGAATCGGGAAGAACTCATTCTTTCCGGGCGTATAGTGCGCATCCTTATAATAAGCTCCGTATGTTTGCTCTACCGTTTCGCCGGATTCATTCGTATAAGTATATACCGACTTCTGTTCACTTGCGAAATAAGCATTCAAGATTTGTGAAGCAATGCCCCAACGGCGCAAATCGAAATAACGTCCGTTCTCCATTGCCATTTCCAAACGACGTTCCCAACGCAGACACTTACGGGCAACTTCTTTATTAGCAAAGTATCCAGCCGGATAAAGAGCGATTTCACACTGGTCGGCAGCGTATGCGATATGCTTGTCGATTGAATTTGCTGCACGCTGGCGGATGGCATTAATGATGTCTTCCGCTTCACTCAAGCGGTTCAGTTCAATCAAAGCCTCAGCACGCATCAGCATCACATCCGTATAACGGAATACATAATCGTTCATCGCAAAAGCTTGCCAAGAGCCATTAAAAGTTTCACCTTGAGAACGTTGGGGAACTTCCTTCAATGATGTATAAAAACCATATTCATTCGGCGTGCGCGAATTGGCAGTAGTCATCGTATATTCCTCTTCATATTTGTAAGGGAATGAAGGCATTCCGACGGTATGGAACAAACGCGGATCCCATTTCTGAGCGGTAGGCTGACCATTAATCGGATAATCAATCTCATCGTTATAGTCATCGAACATCGGCAGACCGTCTTTCGTCTTGAACGCATTCACCAAATTTTGAGAAGGTTTGTGGAAGTCCCATCCGCACGACCACATTTGCCAACAACCATTTAACGTATTCGACCAATTGGCACGTCCATAGGTTGTATGGTCATCCTCGTAATCGGAAGTCTGTACGGCAAATACCGACTCTTTGCTATTCTTATACTCCGGAAGGAAAATGTCACCGAAATCTTCCATATAACCGTATTGCGAGTTCATCACATCATCGGTATAGTCTACCACTTTCTGCATATACTCATTATTGATATGGTCTACTCCTGTAGTAGCTTCATAGCCGTCTCCCCAAGCCAAATTCAAATAACACTTAGCCAAATAAGCAGCAGCCGCAATCTTGTTCGCACGTCCGTCTTCACCCGGCTTTTTCAGTGGCAATACATCGTATGCAGCCTGAAAGTCATCTATCACGTTTTGGAAGAGCTGTTCGTATGTCAAAGCGTCATTCCGTGTCTCCTCATACGTATTGTTCTTGTAAACCTCTTCATCAATCCAAGGCACTTGACGGAAAACGGTAAGCAACTTATAATAGAAGTGACCGCGCAAGAACCGTACTTCTGCCACCCGTTGACGAGTCGTTTCTTCACCCAATACGGAAACGCCATTTTGTTCCAAAGCAACCAACGCACGATTGCAACGCGACACAGCACAGAACAAACGGTACCACAATTCATCCATTTCGCCCGGAGTAGTCGGGGTCAATGTAGTCCAAATATCGAAAGCATGATAGCCCGTATCATTCGGTCCGGAACCACCTTTCAAGCAATCGTCCGAAGTAATGTCGCCATACGGGAACAAATTAAACGGATAAGTGTACCAGCAATCGCCCAACATAGCGTATGCCGCATTGACCATCGCTTCCGGCTCAGAGAAAGCCTTGTCTTCATCCACCACAGCGGTAGGATTGTAATCCAAGAAATCGTCACAGCCTGTGAATCCCATTCCTAACGTACAGGCTAAGAATAATGTATATATCTTTTTCATAATTGTGTTGTCTTTATATGATTAGAAACCTATTTGTACACCAAATGAAACTGAGGTAGCCAGCGGATAGTTCCAATCCGGGTTTTCCGGGTCGGGACACGTAAGGCTTTTGCTCTTAATAGTCAGCAGGTTTTGTCCCGAAACATAAATTCGTGCATTTGTCATCTTAAATTTCGACAAGAACGAAGACGGAACATTATAACCTAACTGCAAAGTACGTAATTTCAAATACGAACCGTTTTCTACAAAATAACTGGAAGCACGACCTTCGTCCGCTGTATTCGACGTGGTCAGCATCGGAATGGTTGAACCGGTATTGTTAGTGTTCCAAGCTCCTAACAAACGATTACCTTTGTTAGAACCAGCATCCGTCACGCTCCAAAAATCGGTCTGGAACTTCTGATTGTTGTAAACATCCTTATCGCATACGCCTTGCCAAAACATCGAGAGGTCAAAATTCTTGTAATTCAAAGCAATGTTCAATCCATACGAGAACTTCGGTACCGGATTGTAAATCCAATCTTGGTCATCCGCATTGATTACACCATTCCCGTCCAAATCTGCGTATTTAAGCCCTCCTACACGTGCATTAGGCTGTCCTGAAGCATCCACTTCCGCCTGATTCTGATAAAGTCCGGTCACTACATATCCTACGATTGAACCGTATGGCATACCGGATTCAACCAAGTTCTCCGTAGAAGTGTGAGCGTATGAACCTGTCGTTGTCGAAGGTAGATAAGTCACTTTATTGCGGAAGAAGTCTGCATTGGCATTGATGTCTAATCCTAACCCGCAAGCAAGGTTTTTACGATAACCCAAAGAGAACTCCATACCCCAGTTGCGTAAAGAAGGACCGTTCAACCAAGAGGCTCCCCCCTCTCCCAATGCTCCAAGATAAGCCGGATTAATCAACATATCATCCACATCCTTGATATATCCGTCAATCGTTCCGTACAGACTGCCATTGAAGAAAGTGAAATCTGTACCTATATTATATTGGGTAGCCGACTCCCATTTCAAATCAGGGTTGGCAAGCTGAGTGGCACGATAACCAGAAGGGAATGTACCCGAACCTTGCAAGAACAAATCGTAAGCAGTAGAAGTTACACGATCCAAGCCATAATCTACAGTGTACAAACCAAATTGCGCATTATTATCGATGGCTTGGTTACCGGTCTCACCCCAAGAAAGGCGAATCTTCCAGTCATCCATCCAATCTTTTTCCAATAATTTAGAAATACGGAAACCCAACGTTGCTGCCGGGAAAGTACCCCAGCGGTTATCTTTACCAAAACGAGAAGAACCATCACGACGGATTGTAAATGAAGCCAAAATCAAATCGTCATAATTGTAATCCACCTTTCCGAAGAAAGAAGCCAAACGGTAACCAAACTTAGCACCATTGTTTCTCATCGAACCGGTAGCGGCATTCGGCCACATATAATCGGGATCTTCCAAAGCATAGCCTTCTGAATAAGCCGTAAAATCAACCGTGCTTTCTTTCGACATTTCAGCACCGAGCAAGACTGTGATATCGTGTTTGTCTGCTACCTTGAAATTATAGTTTGCCGTATTCGACCACGTCCAGTTCACCTGATTCCGATGCGACAGGTTGGTCTTAGCAATATCATTGTTCACAATATCCGAATGGAACGTAGGAGTCATCGAGTTGATGAACGACAAATACGTGTCCAAGCCAAAATTAGAACGCAAAGTCAATCCTTTTATCGGTTTGATTTCAACGTAAGCATTACCAAACAGACGCCAGTAATCCAAATGGTTGTTGCGGTTATCGTATTGTTCACGCACCGGGTTCTGACGGTCGCTCATACCTCCCACCGGTCCGGCAAACGTAACTCCATCTTCCTCATAAACCGGTACAGTAGGAGCCATCTTCAGCGCGTTTTCCATCGGAGCACAATCCACTTGCTTCGAATAAGTCAGCGTAAAGTTCTCGCCGACAGAAATATACTTATTAATATTGTATGAAGAGTTCATACGTGCAGATATATTTTCAAAGCTGGTGTAATTCAAAATACCGTTATTCTTCTTATAGCCCAAAGAAAACATCGTAGAGTGCTTATCCGTTGCGTGTGACAAAGACAAATCGTATGTTTGCGCAAATCCGGTACGTGAAATTTCATCGAGCCAATCGGTATCCGAATACCTCATCGTTTTCTTACTATTGATATAACCATCATACAAGCCATTGACCGTATAGTTCACATAGCTGCTTGTCGCAGGATTCCAAACCGTAATCGGAGTACCCGAAGCCGCATTCAGATTTAAGCCGTAATTGCTTGCGTAAGTCACAGGGTCAAGTCCGTCGTTCAATGCAGCCTGTGCCATAGCCGTGGCATATTCGGCTGAATTCGATAATTTCATCAACGATTGGGAAGTGTAGAACTGAGCTGTCAGATTTGCGGAGAAGTCCACCTTAATCTTATCTCCCTTCTTCCCTTTCTTGGTAGTAATAATGATGACACCGTTCGAAGCGCGCGAACCATAAATAGAAGCAGAAGCCGCATCTTTCAGAACCTGCATACTTTCAATATCATTCGCGTTCAAGGAATTCAAAGCCTGATTCGTAGGCACACCGTCAATCACATACAACGGGTCTTGCGATGAATTAAAAGAACCGATACCACGAATGCGCACCGTACCTGTACCGATAGGCGAACCTGTTGTAGTGATAGTCATACCCGGAACTTTACCTTGCAAAGCCCGCATCGGGTCCATATCCGAATTGGTTTTCAATTCATCTGTAGAAACGACCGCAACCGAACCGGTCAAGTCCGCCTTACGTTGGCTTTGATAACCAGTTACAACGACCTCATCCAGTAACTCGGAATCTTCTTCCAACGTAACACTCATTACACTCTGCGCTTTCAAGGTCTGAGTCTTACACCCTACATAAGAGATGGAAATTTCCGCCCCTTCTTTCACCGTTAGAGAAAACTTACCATCCAAATCTGTAATGGTACCGTTCCGGTCGTTGCCAACCTCAATTACCGATGCTCCGATAACGGGAAATCCGTCTGCCTTGGAGACCACCGTTCCGCTCACTTGCAAGTTTTGTGCTTGCACCGCCGCACACCATCCGATAAGGAAGAGTGCAAATAGGAATAATCTTTTCATGCCTTCCATTATGCATTAAATTTTTAGTTGAACAAATATATGAAATTACTCGCTAATCCCAAGAGTTTTCCGTTCTTGAGAACACTGCAAATGTAGCAAGCAATGCAAAAACGGTATAAAAGAAATGTTTCATCTTCAAGCAAATATGTTTCCATGTAACATTTTTGCTAAAAGATGAAACATTCTTGCTACCCGCTTGCGCAAAGTCATACGCCTGCCTGCCGGAAAGGATATGACTGCATAGCCCGGCTCATGCCTATGTGTCTCCCAGTCCTCCTATATAGGACTGCAGTCCTCGGCTGTCAGGACTGCAGTACTGGCTATACAAAACTGCAGTCCTGACAGGCGAGGACTGCCGGTACGTATAAATGGCTTTTCCAACGCAACCGGATGCAGAAAAGAAACCTGCCTCTTGCCTCAAGCGGTGAAGCCGATGCGCCTCGCCAATGCAACTTTCGGGGCGTTTTCATAAAGGAAGGCAGGTTCGGCTCCGGCGACATCCGTTTCCTCTATCCGGCGAAACAATTCGGAGGATTCGGTGGAGAGCGGCAACGCCATCACCCGTTTCGCCATGCACTTCAAGATACCGTGCTCTACCAGATTGTGTACCCAGCGGCCGTTGCCGAAGTGCTCATCCTTATGCAAGACGGCTTTTTCTACCAGTTTCGCCAAGCGGACGTCTGCCGCCTCGCTCAGTTCGAAGTTACGCTCCGCCAACAAGTGCCGCGCCATTTCCGTCAATTCGTCCGATGTGAAGTCATCAAAGTGAAGGCGGAGCGGGAAGCGGCTGTCCAGCCCCGGATTCAGGCGGAACAACGCCTGCATCTGCATTTCATAACCCGCCAGGATGACTATCAGGTCGGGGTTCGGTTCGGAAAGAACGGTCATCAAAGCATGAATCACTTCCTTGCCGAAGTCGCGCGAATCGTCTTCGTGAACAAGTGTGTAAGCCTCGTCAATGAAAAGCACCCCGCCACGGGCTTCGTCTATCGCGGCATTGGCCTTTTGTTCGGTCTGTCCGATGAACTCGCCTATCAGTTTCGCGCGGTTCGTCTCTACGGTATGCCCACGTGAGAGCAACCCCATTTCATGGTAGATTTCCCCTATCAGGCGGGCAACGGTGGTTTTCCCCGTACCCGGACTGCCCAAGAACAAGAAATGATTACGGTTCTCTGCCGAAACTTCCAGCCCTAATTCCTTGCGGCGCCGGGTGAACAAAGCCATCGCGCAAGCCTCGCACAGTTCGTCTTTCACCCGCGAAAGACCTACCATTTCTTCCAACCGCTGCAAGGCAGGTTTCCTTTCCTCGTCCTGTACTTCTGCCGCTTCCGGCATTTCTGTTTCGTCCAGAGAGAAGCCTTCAGGCTCCGTCTTCCTTTCGGTAAGAAGCGTTTCGGGCAGACGGAAACACGTGTCTTCATTCTCGAAGAGCGAGAAATAAGGGTAGTAATCAGCATTCAGCCATTCCATGGTCAGAGTGGCTCCGTGAAAAACAAATACCGTATCCGGAGTGGTATGGGCGCCTACCAGATAACACACCCGCTCCAACAAGTGAAGGGAAAGCATATCATCATCCGCCCCACTCACCTCGGTCAGCACGCATTCTTTCCCCCATTCCTCCTTAACGCAAGGAACCAATACCAACGAAGCGAACCGCTCCGCCCAATCGGCATCGCCCGTCACTTGAAGCGGAGGTACCGAGAGCCATGTCTTCGTTTCTATATTTTGCGTAAAGAGCCGGATTTGCTCCATGAAACGGACGATGAAATCCTCGTCAAGATGAAAGCCTTCCAAAACAGGCCACCACGACCGAAAAGCCAACCGCCCGGCAAAGAGCATTTCGGGCGAAGAAGGCTCCAGGCTTTCCAAACGGGCACTCGAATCAATGCCTTCGCCCGTGTAAAGAAACAATTCCGCTTTCCAGCTTGGAACGCCGTTGACATAAACAAAAGCCCGATACGTCCCGCCCGTCCAGGCATCGGATGAAGAGACTTCGAAATGCCACGTACGTATCGCCTTGCTTGAGGATGCCTGCCGGGCAGCGACCCCCATCAGCCGGTAAGCGGAAGTATAAAGACGGACAGACAATTCACGCACGTCGCTCCGTCCTTTTGCAAGGATAATATCAACATTCAAACAATTTACAGCATATTCGGGAGCAGAAACCGCACTCCCCTCGGCGCGCCTCGCGCGAATCTGATGATTTTTCATATACAACAAAACAAATAAAGATGAAACATAAGGAAACAAAATTTGAATATCCGCAAACATCCCATGTAGGGGCGTATCGCATACGCCCGAATGCATCAACTAACCCATGCGGATGTCTTCGGGGCGTATGCGATACGCCCCTACAAGGCAATTGGGTGGAATGCGGATATTAAAAAGCCCTTCTTCCCCATTCGGAAGAAAGGCAAATACACACGAAGCCAAAGAACACAACAACCCCTGCCGCTCTCCAGCGGTTGCCGATTCCATCACGTATGAAAACACCATGCCTTGCCAAGCAAAAACATTCGCCCGACAAAAGCACACGTCGTCCTCACCCCTCTACGAAGAAGCGCTACGTGATAAACCGATTGTGTTGTGTCTTTGCATTGTTTTGTTGTTTTATAAATTCTTTCGTTATAGACCTAATTCCTTTATTATCGCTTTGATAACGTTCATTTTGATATTTGAGGCTTCCGCTTTGTCATAAATAAAGAGCAAATACAGCTTTCCGCCTTGTTCAGACACCAAAGCATCAAACGTAATAACCCGTGCCCCTCCGGCTTTTCCTTTGCCCTTTGCCGTAATTGCCATACGCACCTTACGGATGTGGGGAGCAATCTCGACACCTTGGTGCGGATTGGCTTTCAAGTCTTCACGAAACGCTTTAATATCTTCATCGAAGCCTTTATATTTCTTTGATAGCCTCTTAATAGCCCTATCAACATCTGCAGTAGTTATAATCTCAAAGTTCATCAATCACTTCGTCTAAAGTTTTCAATTTGATTTTCCCGTCCAAATGATCCCTCACTTGACGTAACGCCGCGACAATGTCATCGGTTATATCGCGTTTTTTTCCTGCCGCATTCTCATCTTCCACCGGAATCAACTTGAAACTGCCGGACGAACGGGACTTCAAGATTACGTCTTCACCGCTTTTTGCCAAATCGAGAAACTTCGTCTGATTCGCTCTGAAATCTCTTGTACTGATAACAATCATATTCCGCCTCCTTCCTTATTCGTTTCCTATTCTGCTGCAAAGGTACGGAAAAAAACATTGGTTACCAAATTGGACGCATTGTTTTTATCCGGTCAGAGGCACGGCACCACTTCCAGACGCGCCTCCGGATATTTCTCCTTCAGCAAATGCCGGATATACTCCTCCGTGTCTTGGCGAATCAGTGCATCATCTTCTTCGGGGAAAAGGTTATAAACCAGCGTATGCAGACGGATACCCCGCCGGTCTGCCGCCTCCAGGCTCAGCAACAAATGGTTGATGCTCCCCAGCCTGCCCGAGGTAACGAACACCAACGGATAATGATGCCGGGCAATGTAATCAATGGTCAGCAAATCGCGGGTCAAGGGCACCATCAGCCCTCCCGCTCCTTCCAGCAACACGGCGTCATAGCGTCCGCTCAGCGTTTGCGTAGCCCGCTCTATCTTATCGAAATCAATCGGGCGGCGGTCTATCTCCGCCGCCAAGTGCGGCGAACAGGGATAACTGAATATCTCGGGCATCGTCAGCCGCTCGTCGTCTTCGCGGAGCCAGCCCGTGCCCATCAGCCGGCGGTGCAGCGCGATGTCTTCCGATACGTCTTCATTACCCGTCTGTACAAGCTTTTGCGTAATGGTGCGGATGCCTGCTTCGTTCCACTTCCGCGCCAGATAACCCGTGGCATAACTCTTGCCGATATTGGTATCAATACCACTTACAAAATACACATTTTCTTTCATTGTTTCTTTCTTTTAGACTGAACACAGAGACACGGAGACACAAAGAATATGTTCCTCCTAAAAAATAAAAGACTCTGTGCCTCTGCGCCTCTGTGTTCATATTAATATTTTACACATATTATATATATAGGATGATACGTCAGCGTGACGCCTCCGCCGGGAGCGGCATAACGTCCGGCATAACGCATACTGAAGTCTGCCAGCTTCTTCCGTGTCCAATGGCAGGGACGGATGCCTGTCACACCCGTATCTTTCAGGTGCCTCAGCACGTCCAGCGGAGTCGGGAAAGAAAGCTGCACACATGCTTCTGAAGCATGGACGATGTGATATGCCTCGGATAGTGCCACCTTCAGTTCGTCCAACGGACGGTAAGGAAGCCCGGCATCCGTCAGCGCACGGATTTCTTCGGCATTGTGGGGACCAAAGGTGCTAAAGGCAAGATAACCACGGCCGGACAACAGCTTGCGGCATCCCAACAAGAAACGTTCGGGCGCATCAAACCACTGCAACGCCGAGCACGACATAATCAAATCCTGGCCGGAAGGGAAATCAAGCGCCTCGGCATCCTTTGCCACAAAACTTACCTGCCCGCCCAGCAAGTCGGCGAAATAAGGTTCCACTTCCGGACAAAGGTCGTTCAGCACCAGCCGCTCCGGACACCAACGGTGCAAATAGGCACGGGTGAACAATCCGGTTCCGCATCCGATTTCGAGCACCCGGCGATGCGATTCCGGCGACACATACCGCCCTATCAGGTCTGCCATACGCAAGGCAATGTCGCGTTGCACAAATGCCTGACGCGGATAACTGCCCGAAGCCTTGGCAAAACGATGACGGATCAGTGCCTTGTCCATACAGCCTCCTCTCCCGAAAGCAGGCGGTCGAACAATGCGCCGCCGTAATGCGCCACGTCTTTTTCAATGACCGCAGTCCCCCTCCACGCCTCGCGCTGGTTGGCAGGAGGAAAGATTTTATCGCCCGTCCCGACGATTGCCTTGTCCCATACGAAAGGAGCGGACGGACGGCGCACGTACTGCTCTAACGCCTGCAACTCTTCGTGCAGTTCCGGTACCGGACGGTAAGGCGCGTGCGACAGAAATTCTTTCACCTGCTCCGCCGTCCCGCAAATGCGCCGGCGGAAACGCACCAATGCCGCATCCGAAAAGTTCTCCAGCGTAGCGCGGAAGATAGCTTCGGGGATTCCCTTCCGGTCATCTATCGGGAAGGGCGTACCGCCTACGGCAAGCCTCATCTGCCACGGATAATCCTTGCCTGTCAAGACTTGTCCGGCAACCCACACGCCCATCGACCAAGCCAGCAGGCGGATTTCGCGATAACCGTCCAGCAGCGAATAGTCGAAATCCAACGTGCGGTAATCGAAACACAACAGATAATCGTACCCGTCTTCCACCGGACGGCTGAACAGGTGTTCGTCACTTCCCCACCCTGCAAAGAAAAGCAGCAGCCGGGGATTGTTTTCTTTCTTTATAAATCGTTGTTCCATATCTAAAATCATTTTATTTTATCAGCCGAGCCCTTGGAAATGCTGCCAAAAGCTGTTTTCATATCAACCGAAGCCTTGGAAATGCTGCCAAAAGCTGTTTTCATATCTGCCGAGGTCGCGTGACATAAAGCCCCGAAATCTAAGTCCCCCCTTCGGAGGGAATTGAGGAGGCTTCAATGGCTTCTACCAGCCGTTCCACCTCTGCTTCGGGCAATGCCGCCGTGAGCGACAGGCGCAGGCGCGAGGTGCCTTCGGGAACCGTGGGCGGACGGACGGGGAGGACATAAAACCCGTTCCGTTGCATCTCCGCCGCCTTGAGAACAGCCTTTTCGCTCTCGCCCACCACCAACGGGACGATGTGACTCTCCGAAGGACAAGGATAACCCGCCCGGCGGACTGCCTCGCGCACCTTCTCCGCCATCGAAGCCAACCGGATGCGGCGGTCTTCCCACTCGTCCAGCCGCGAAAAAACGAATTTGGTCCACGCCACGTTGAGCGGCGGAAGCGCCGTGGTAAAGATAAGCGTCCGCATCCGGTTGACCAAATAATCGTGCATCAAACGGCTGCACACTACGTATGCCCCAACCGAAGCCAGCGCCTTGCCGAACGTGCCGCACAAGAAATCAATGTCCGCCAGACAGCCTTGCTCTTCGGCTATGCCCAGTCCCCGTTTTCCCCGCACGCCGATGGCATGTGCCTCATCGACGTAAAGCATCACATTCGGATAAGCCTTCTTCAGTTCCGCCAGTGCGGCAAGCGGAGCCACATCGCCATCCATGCTGAACACGCTTTCGGTCACGATGATGATGCGCCCGAAGGCGGCGTGATGTTTCTCCACCAGGCTTCGCAACTGCCGGTAGTCCTGATGCCGGTAGCGGATGGATTGCGCCGCCGAGAGACGGATGCCGTCTATCAGGCTGGCGTGCACCAGTTTGTCGGCGAGTATCAGCGTATGCGCATCCGCCACCGCCGGCAAGATGCCCGTGTTCGCATGATAACCGCTGCTGAACGTCAAGGCACTTTCGAGCCCGAACCGTCCGGCAAGCAACACTTCCAATTCGCGGTGCACCGCAAAATTGCCCGTCAGCAGACGGGAAGAGGAAGCCGAAAGCAGGCGGTCTCCCTCCGGCACACTGCGGAGAAACTCCTCTTGCAAGCCTCTGTCGGAAGCCAGCCCCAAATAATCGTTCGACGCAACGTTCAGCATCCGCCGTCCGTCTTGCCCAATCCATACCCCGTTGTGTTCCGCTTCGGGCAAGGTGCGCAGGTTGCCTTCCCGCGCCAATGCGTGTAAAGTCTGTTCTTCTTGCATACTACGTTTGTTTTGTTCTAATTGAAACACAGATTTTCGCAGATTAACACAGATTGAAGATTAATTATTTCCTGAGTCATCTATTCCCTAAAAAGATAATCCGCGTCAATCTGCGCTAATCTGCGTTTCAGGCTAATCTGAAGCAAGCTTCGTTTCACTCACTATCTTCACCAGCCCCGAAGTAAGCTTCGTCAGTTCATCGGGACGGATGACAAACGGCGGCATTATATAAACCAATTTACCGAAAGGACGAACCCAGATGCCTTCCTCCACAAAGCGGCGTTGCATCCATGCCATGTCTACCTCCCGCTTCGTCTCAATCACTCCGATGGCTCCCAAGACCCGCACATCCGCCACTTGCGGAAGCATACGGGCAGGTTCCAACTCCCTGCGCAGTTGCGCCTCGATGCGCTCCACTTTCTCCTGCCATCCATACGACAACAGCAGGTCAATCGAAGCGCACGCTACCGAGCAAGCCAACGGATTGCCCATAAACGTAGGACCGTGCATAAACACACGAGGCTCGCACGATGAAATGCCTTCCGCCACTCTTGCATTGGCAAGCACCGCCGAGAACGTCATATACCCTCCGGTCAGCGCCTTTCCGATGCACATAATGTCCGGCTCTACGCCGGCATGTTCCCAGGCGAACAGTTTTCCGGTACGCCCGAAACCGGTGGCTATCTCGTCGAAAAGCAACAAGACACCGTATTCACGGCACAGCTCCTCCGCCTCGCGCAGGTATTGCGGATGATAGAAACGCATGCCGCCCGCACCCTGTACGATGGGTTCCAGTATCAGTCCTGCCAGTTCTTCGTGATGCTTTTCCATAATCTCCCGCAACGGAAGGATATCGCTTTCGTCCCACTCGCCTCCGAAACGGCTTTCGGGAGCCGGCGCGAACCAGCGTACCGGCAATGCCGGACCAAACAGGCTGTGCATCCCCGTCACCGGATCGCACACCGACATGGCGTTCCACGTATCTCCATGATATCCCGAACGGATGGTCACAAAATTACTCTTTCCGGAATGTCCCATCGCATATTGGTATTGCACCGCCATTTTCAGCGCAACCTCTACAGCCACCGAACCGCTGTCGGCATAAAAGATGTGCCGCATCGAGGGCGGGACTATCTGCAACAGCTTCTTGCCTAAGGCAATGGCTGGCTCATGAGTCAGTCCGCCGAACATCACGTGTGCCATATCTTTCAATTGCCTTTCGACAGCTTCATTTAGTTCGGGGCGGTTGTATCCGTGCACGGCGCACCACCACGAAGACATGCCGTCTATCAGCTGGGTACCGTCCGCCAATGTTATCACGCACCCTTCCGCCCGTTTTACCTTGTACGTAGGCAACGGGTCGACCGCCGATGTGTAAGGATGCCACAAATGGTCGCGGTCGAACTTATCAACAAGTTTATCAACATTCATAACCAGCATTTTTTATTCGTTCTTTATCTTCTTGTACCTTCGAACCCAGCGTGGTAAGCAAATCGCCCACAATCGCCGAATTGATTCCGGCATACAACGCACGGCGCACGCATGCCTCGCTTAACCTTGAACGCCCTCCGGCAAAGCGCAGATAAGCTTCGGGATTTACCAGCCGGAACATTGCCACCGTGCGCAATACCTCTTCTTCCGATAAAGGAGCGACTTTTTCCAACGGCGTCCCTTTTATCGGCTGCAACAGGTTAAGTGGAATAGACTGTATATCCAATCCGTGCAACGTAAAAGCTAATTCCACCCGATGACGCATCGTCTCGCCCATCCCGATGATGCCTCCGCTGCACACTTCCATCCCTATGCGGCGCGCCGCCCGGATGGTCTCTATTTTCTCTGCCTGCGTATGGGTGGTGCAGAGATTCCCGAAATAAGAAGGCGTCGTCTCCAGGTTGCAATGATAACGGGTAACGCCCGCCTCATGTAAGGCACGTAACTGAGCCTCATCGGCAAGCCCCAACGAAGCGCATAAATGTATCCCACTATGCATACGCAAATAAGCGAAACGCTCGCACAAAACCTTTATCTCCTTATCCGAAGGACGCTTGCCGCTGGTCACCAGCGAGAAACGGTTCACGCCTTGCGCTTCATTCAACCGGGCATGACGAAGGCATTCTTCTTCCGACACCAGACCATATACCTGCACGCCCGTATCATAATACGCAGACTGGGCACACCATTTGCAATTCTCCGGACACCGTCCCGATTTCGCATTGATAATGGAACACATATCAAACTTCTGCGAGGCACACTTCACCGTAATCCGATGTGCCGCCTCACACAACACGTCCAACGGAGTTTCCTCCACCGCCCGCAACACCTCTTCCTGCTGAAGCGGCTTCCCTTCGTAAACAGCTTTCTCAATTCTTTCTATCATTTGAGCTTATAAGTCTTTAGGTTGAAACGCAGATTAGCGCAGATTTTCGCAAATAAAAAAATAATTATATCTGCGAAAATCTGCGCTAATCTGCGTTTCAAAAAACATTAAAAGCGGAATGAGAGAAACCCGCTTGCGAGCCTTTCTCATTCCGCTTCCTATATTATATAAAGGTATATAACGCTCCGGACAAACAACAGATTTACCCGAAACCGATACCACTCTCTGCATCAAGAACAGAAACAATACGGCATTCACTACCTGAGATGCGGACACTAAGATTCCTCCGCCCCCGTCATCTACAGCACCTTCCGCCATTCTCTCGTCAACGGACGTTCTCTGTTCCCGGTTCTCTGAAAAAGATTTGTTCTTGCTCAATGCCGCATCGGCAATGCTCCGGCATACATGCCCGATTGTCACAACAATGCGCAGACTCACAAACACGGCATACCCCTTCCGGCTCCACCGACGGAACCGGATACTGCCTGCCTTATGTGAACAAACCTTCTTCATGCCGTTATTTTAATTGAAACGCAGATTAACGCAGATTTTCGCAAATATAATAATTTAAAATGAATCTGCGTTAATCTGCGAAAATCTGCGTTTCAAAAATAATCAATATTCCACTTTAATATTCCGTTTCATCTCGTCTTCCACTACAGCCATCATGCCTTCTACCTGCGCCAAAGCCAACATACGGCCGTGGAACGAATAGCCGGCATTGTAGCCTTTGTCTTCATCGCCCAACATCGTGCGCCCATGGTCTACACGCATCGGAAGCCCCGGCTTTATTTGTTCGAAAATACGAATCAAGTCGATTACATGACCACGACCTTCCAAGTGCGAACTTTCGATAAAATTGCCGCCCGGCATAGCCGCCGTACTGCGCAGATGTACAAAATGCGTACGCGAAGCAAACTTCTTCGCCAATTCACGCGTATCGTTATGCTCGCCTGCGCTGAGCGAACCGGCACAGAATGTCAAGCCATTGTGCGGATTGTCTACAGCATTCAAGAACCAAGCAATATCCTCTTCATTGGTCACAATACGCGGCAAGCCCAGAATCTGGAAAGGAGGGTCATCGGGATGCACACACATATTCACTCCGTATTCTTCGCATACCGGCATAATGGCAGCCAGGAAATAACGCATGTTCTCACGCAACGCAGCACGGTCGATTTCGTCATACAAAGCCAACAGGTTGCAGAAAATAGCCACCGGATTCTTGTCGCCTTCCTTGATATTTCCGTTTACGAATCCCTGTGTCTTCACGATAATCGAATCAATCAGTTCATCTTTCTCGGCTTCGGTAATCACTTTGTCCAGTTCAGCCACCTTGCGCAGTTCTTCTTCCGTATAGTCCGCCTCAGCACCTTTGCGTTTCAGAATCATCGTATCGAAATAAGCGAAACGTACGCGGTCGAAATACAACGAACTGGAACCGTCTGCCCACGGATGCTGCAAGTCGGTACGCACCCAGTCGATGACCGGCATAAAATTATAACATACCGTCTTCACGCCACATTTGCCCAGATTGGCAAGGCTCACCTTATAGTTCTCAATCAGCTGGTCGCGTTCCGGACCGGCATACTTGATAGCCTCGCACACCGGCAAGCTTTCCACTACCGACCATCTCAACCCGTACGATTCGATGTACGACTTCAAGCCATTAATAGCCTCCTCGGTCCATATATCACCATTGGGCACTTCATGAAGTGCGGTCACAATACCTTCTACGCCGATTTGGCGCAACATGGGAAGTGTAATCTTATCTTTCTTCCCAAACCATCTCCAAGTTTTTTCCATCATATATACGAGTTCTTGAGTTTTTAAGTTCGTAAGTTTTATCAGTTCTTTGAAAAAAGACGGCGAAAGTTATCAAGAATATTCGAAACATGCAAATACATACCCTGTTATTTGCCTCCGAAAACGAAGATATACTGCATCCGCAGTTTCAGATAACTGAAACCGTCTTAGAAGATATCTTACTTTGCCGATGCAGTATATCTTCGTTTTCGGGAGCAGTTGTGAACTGCCTCTCCCATTTGCCAAGTGCTCATAGCAAAACGAGAGACGGTCTTTTAAAAATAGTGAAATATTTCCGTAATTAAGTTGAAAACATCCTATTCTTTCCCATATTTCCTGACACAAAGGCGCACAGTTCCGAAGAACTTTTTTATCTTTGCATCGGAAGAAAAAAAGAATATTCATCACTTAACTAAAATAATAGAATTATGGAATTTGTAACAAACGAAAAGCTTACCATTGTTGGTGCTGCCGGCATGATCGGTTCTAACATGGCTCAGACTGCCATTATGATGGGTTTGACTCCTAACATCTGCTTGTACGACCCGTATGCTCCGGGCTTGGAAGGCGTAGCTGAAGAATTGTACCACTGCGGTTTCGAAGGCGTAAACGTAACCTTCACTTCAGACATCAAAGAAGCGCTGACAGGTGCCAAATATATCGTGAACTCAGGAGGTGCAGCACGTAAGGCAGGCATGACTCGTGAAGACTTGCTGAAAGGCAACGCTGCTATCGCTGAAGAATTCGGTAAGAACGTAAAAGAATATTGCCCGGATGTAAAACACATCGTTATCATCTTTAACCCGGCTGATATCACCGGTCTGATTACGTTGTTGTACTCAGGCTTGAAACCTTCACAGGTTACTACCTTGGCTGCTCTCGACTCTACCCGTCTGCGCAGTGAACTGGCTAAATACTTCAACGTACCTATGGACGCTGTTGAAAACTGCCGCACATACGGTGGCCACGGCGAACAAATGGCCGTATTCGCTTCTACTGCTAAAGTTAACGGCAAACCGTTGACCGACATCATCGGCACTGACGCTCTGAGCAAAGAACAATGGGCAGAAATCCAACAGAAAGTAACCAAAGGCGGTGCTAACATCATCGCATTGCGCGGACGCTCTTCATTCCAAAGCCCGGCATACGTTTCTATCGAAATGATTGGTGCTGCTATGGGTGGCAAGGCATTCCGCTGGCCGGCTGGTACATATATCTCAAACGATAAGTACGACCACATCATGATGGCATGGGAAACTTCAATCACTGCTGACGGTTGCCACTGCGCTGCTTTGAACGGAACTGCAGAAGAACAAGCTGCTTTGGACAAGAGCTACGCTCACCTCTGCGAATTGCGTGACGAAGTAATCGCTATGGGCGTTCTTCCTGCTATCTCTGAATGGAACAAGCTGAACCCGAACATCAAATAATAAGTCGATGAGTCTCTGAAAAGAGAAGTATATCCCGCCGGCGGAAGCTGGCGGGATATTTTTTTAATATGAATGTCCGCATTTTACCTAATTGACTGTAGGGGCGTATCGCATACGCCCTGAAGACATCCGCGTGGATAAGTGGACGCATTCGGGCGCATGCGATACGCCCCTACATGGGATGTTTGCGGATATTCAATTTTTTTAATTCCCCAACTCCAAAGACAAACGTAACAGCCCGGCTACAAAATTATGCTTGTTGTGATGAATAATATGCAAGGCCGGCTGCAGGGAAAGCCACGAAGTCAGATGACAATGAATCGTACACTCGATGTCGGTTTCATCTCCGTCTGCAAATAGCAAACGGTTACACACAATACCAGCCGTCATATTATTTCGAGCGATGCGGTTCATCACCAGACCTGCTCCCCAATATCCGTTACATGGCGTATCACGGCTGGTCATAGCGGCACCCTGTCCCAACAAGACCAGCTGAGATTTACCGAACATAACTAACGGCTGCTCTACCAAGCCCCAAAAACCGGTTTCTTTTTCATGGACACTCCCATCATCAGAAGGTGTTTTCCCATAAACATACCCTAACGTATAACTTGCCGCCTGTTCGCCTTTCGTAGGAATTTCATAAGAAATGCACCCCAACGTAAACACCCCATCGCTCAAAGGGCAAAAACGGAACTGGCGGTTGAAATCATCATTTGCCACCCCGTTATACACACTCGCCTCCAATGTAAGCCCCTCTGCCGGAAGGTATTCCAAATGGATGCCCATTGCCGAAAGCGGAAAGGTAGCTAACGGATAATTCAAAGAAAGAATGGGGTAATCGGCATCCGAAGCTCCTGTAAAAAGCCCCGTTGCCGGAGTCGTAAAATAATCTACATCCACGTTGCGCAACCCCAATGACACAAAAAAGCGGTCGCCGAATGACTGACGCAGCGAAGCCTGTATCAGCCGGAACGGTTTGTTCTCATCGGCATAGATGTTCGACAATCCTAAATTATCATTATCTACTGCCCCTCCAGCCTGATACGTAGCAATCGCCATTCCTTCGAAAGTGGCTCCCTTCCATAAACCGACATTTACATCGGCTTCCAAATAATTAACCCACGACGTATTCCCGTTCGTCATATTCCACTCGCCTTCGGTCATTGCCGTCAAACTCCATCCCACACGGGAAGAAGCTTCTTGCGACCATGCCACCGCTCCACATAAGCAAGCGGCAAGCCCCATTAAAATTCGACGCATCATTTAATCTTTGTATTTACTTGCGGTGCAAAGGTAATGAATTTATTTGTAAATTTGCCGCATCATGATAGACCAAGCCACCATAGACAGAATCATGGATGCCGCACAGATTGTAGATGTGGTATCCGAATTTGTCACTCTCCGGAAAAGAGGAGTGAACTATATCGGGTTATGCCCTTTCCACAACGAAAAGACCCCTTCATTCAGTGTATCGCCCAGCAAAGGGGTATGCAAATGTTTCAGTTGCGGCAAGGGAGGAAACGTGGTGCATTTCATCATGGAGCACGAACAGCTTTCCTACTACGAAGCCCTGAAATGGCTTGCCAAGAAATACAACATCGAAATAAAGGAGCGCGAACTGACCGATGAAGAAAAGCAGGCACATAGTTTACGGGAAAGCCTGTTTGTGGTAAACCAGTTCGCTTCCGAATACTTCCAAAATATCTTATATAATAACATAGACGGACAACGCATCGGCATGACTTATCTGCGCGGACGTGGTTTCCGTGACGATATCATCAAGAAATTCCAGTTAGGATACAGCACAGACAATCATGACGCATTGGCACGTGCCGCCCTTCAGAAAGGGTACAAAGAAGAATTTCTTGTAAAAACCGGATTATGTTACCGGAAAGAAGACGGAACGTTGCGCGACCGCTTTTGGGGACGTGTCATCTTTCCGGTGCATACCATTTCGGGAAAAGTCGTTGCTTTTGGCGGACGTGTATTAAGCGCAGCCACCAAGAATGTACAAATGAAGTATGTCAATTCGCCCGAATCGGAAATCTATCACAAAAGCCGGGAGTTGTATGGCATTTACTTTGCCAAGCAAGCCATTGTACGGCAAGACCGTTGTTTTTTGGTAGAAGGCTATACCGATGTCATCTCCATGCATCAAAGCGGCATTGAAAACGTAGTAGCTTCATCGGGAACCGCACTGACTTCCGAGCAAATCCGCCTGATTCACCGGTTCACCAATAACATCACGGTACTCTATGACGGTGACGGAGCCGGCATCAAAGCCAGCATCCGAGGGATTGACATGCTGCTGGAAGAAGGCATGAACGTAAAAGTATGCCTGCTTCCTGACGGGGATGACCCTGACAGCTTTGCACGCAAACACAACGCCACCGATTATCAGGCATATATCAACGACCATGAAGTGGACTTCATCCGCTTCAAAACCGATCTGTTGATGGAAGAAGCGGGAAAAGACCCAATCAAACGGGCTTCGCTCATATCAAGTATTGTAAAAAGCATTTCAGTCATCCCTGATGCCATTGTCCGCTCGGTTTATATCCGCGAATGCAGCCAACTGCTTCAAATGGAAGAAAAAGTGCTGATTGAAGCCACCGCCAAACTTATCGAACAAGCACGCGAAGCCAAATTTAAAGAACAACAGCGCAAAAAAGAACGCGAACAGCGGTTAACGGCAACACCTCAGGCTTCTGTACCGGAATCTTCTCCCGAAGCCCAGACAAATGAAACACCTGCAGCCGATTCCACATCCGAAACCGGAAATGCTCCTTTTCCTTCCGAACCGGCTCCCTTTCCGACAGAACCCTATACCTCGTACATCCCGTCTGAAGGAAACGAACAAAAGGTATTCTATGCCAAAGAAGAAGACTTGGTACGGATGCTTATCCGCTACGGCGAAAAAGTGATGTGTTACGTAGAGAATGAAACGGGCGAGCAAATACCGTTTACCGTGACAGAATGCATCGCATCTGGGCTGAAAGAAGACGAATTACAATTCTATGACCCGCTGCACCGTCTGGTTTTACAAGAGTGTGAAGCACATCTGAATGACCCGAATTTCAATCCCGAGCGATATTTCATTGCTCACCCTGACCCTGCGGTAAGCAAGTTGGCTGTAGACCTCGTAAGCGACCGCTATCAACTGAGCAAATATCATTCGAAAGGACAAAAAATCGTAAGCGATGAAGAAAGGCTCTACGAACTGGTTCCCCGTCTGCTGCTCGACTTCAAACTCTCAATCGTAGAGGAAGAAATGAAACATACCATTCAGGCACTGGCTAATCCGGAAATAGCCAACGACCCGCAACGGTGTCTGGAAATCATGAAGCGTTACAAAGAGTTGCAAGAAACCCAAAGCGTCATGGCACAACACGCCGGCGACCGGGTGGTGCTAAAATTGTAAAAGAACTTGTCCGGTAAAACAGATTATACCTTTCGCGGCATTAACTTTGCATGTTAATAAAACACAGGACAGACACAGATGGACACTTAAAAAGAGGATTATCCTCTCTGTCAGACAAGGATAATCCCCTTTTTATGTTTTTTCTCACCGAAATGATTTATGAACAGCGCAATACCTGACCGATGCGCAAGGTTGTAGTACGCTTAATGCCGTTCATCTTGCACAAGCGATCGATAGATACGTGGTAAATCCGAGATATACGTCCCAATGTATCGCCTTTGCGTATCTTGTGATAGCGTATAGCACCGCTTTCTGAGGGCGAAGATTCTGTGTTCTCGATTTTCTTCCCGCTCTTCAAATTTGCCAATGCACGCGTACGCTGGTACGGATAACGGTTTGCATTACGGATAAACAGGTAACTGTCTGCAACAATATCCTGTTTCGGGAAATCGAACATGAATTCAGGATTGATTACCTCACCCAAGAAACGGGTTTCGAAATGCAGGTGCGAACCGGTAGAACGTCCCGTATTGCCACCCAAGCCTATCACATCGCCAGCCTTTACGTATTCGTCTTCTTTCACCAGTTGCTTGGAAAGATGACCATAAATGGTCTCCAACCCGTTGTCGTGACGAATAACCACATATTTGCCATAACCGCGGCGCTCATACTTCACCATACGTACTTTCCCGTCGAAAGCCGCCCGAATGGTATCACCGATATATACCTTAATATCCAACCCATTATGCATACGGCGCCAGCGCGGACCGCACTTTGAGGTAATCTTCGTATGCGTAGTGGGCATGCAGAAACCGGTTAAATCAATTCGGAAGGTATCGGGAATCTGAACCGTATTGCCGTATGCGTGTACACGGTCGTTCCGCCAATTAGGATACAAACTATAAGCAGGATAAACGGCTTGCTCAGCCTTGATTTGGCGGATCAGCGCCAACGAGTCTACAGCTTTCAGCTTTCTGTCGATAGGTGCCTGGCGTGCCAGCAAGTCCTGCCCTGCTACATTTACGCTTACTAATGCCAATGCCGCTACCGCAACTGTTCTAATACATTTTAAAATCATTACATACCTTATTTATTCACCTGTTCAAACGAATGCTTGCGATTTTTCAAAAAAGCGTTTCAAATATAGCTTTTTTGGCTGAATCGGGCACAGGCGATTAACTATTTTTCAGGTATTTTTATACCAAAAAGAAAGAAAACAGGCGGTTTTCTGCTTTAAAACATGTATTTTACTCCCACTATTGCGCTGTCTGCCGGAATTTTCCATTACACCATTGATAAACAACTGGCTTCTCAAGCACGTAAGCCTTGAGCTTCTCCGCCGTCTCTTTATCCACGTAATCAGGAGTCGTGTAAGTAACCGTCAGGCTTTGGTCTTTCTCGGACAAACGCAATTCTTTCAGGTACATATCGGCATACAAGCGTAAATTGCGCAACGAATCCGCCGCCGTTTCCGTCAAAGGCTGCCGGTAAAATTGCTCTTCAGGAGGTAAAGTGAAAAATCGGCTTGCCGGAAGTTCTTTCCAAGCAGTGTCATAAAAACGGATGTCGCTGTCTGCCACCGGTCCTTCATACGTACGAACCACACATACCACTTTCACCGAATCGTTCAGTGGCAAGAGTTTCATTTCCTCCTTGCTCGACTTACTGATGCGCACCAACAGGTAATCATCGGTCAACTTCAACATCTCCGAAGTCTGCCCGAAGCGGTTTTTCACTTCCGCTTTCATGTTGCTGGCAAGAAAATCGCCGAAATCTTCCCGGTTCACTTTAGTCAACAAAGGGGAAAGCGAATCGGGCAAAGCGATGTATAATGATTTTAAATCCTGCGCTTGCATGCTCACGCTGCAAAGCATGCACACAAGTCCTATAATCCACTTCATTTTAACTGTCGTTTTTTATTTCCCGCCAAAGATAGGGATTTCTTCCGACCGGACAAAACGATAGTTAATCAAAAATGAATGTTGATTTTTATTTTGACACACCCACATGCAACAGCTCCATTTGGGGATAAAACTTGTCGATTTTTCTCTTTTTAAGGAGGAAATTGTGTAAAAATAGTAAAAAAAGAGCTTGTTTTTTTGTAAATTTATAAAGAAAATGTTTTCTTTGGGGTGACATATCACTGATTGAAGCGTGACTATGCTTTTCAAAGGCGCTTTCTTCTTAAAGGGTTTTTGAAGCTAATAACTAAACAATTAACACCGATGAAACAGAAAACACCTGATGAAGACGAGCAGCTAGTCTCGCTTTATCGCGGCGGAAATGTTTCCGCATTTAACACACTTTTAATCCGATACATTCCTAAAATCCGACAAGCCGTCCGGCGCTTTCTCTCTAATCCTGAAGACATAAACGATGTTCTTCAAGATATCTGTATCCATGTAGGTACGAAATTGAAAAACACATACAATGAAAACGGGAAATTCTCGGGGTGGCTTACTTGCGTAGTGGCAAATTACATGTGCAGTTATTGCCGGAAAAAGAAAATCACTTTTTCTTTTGTAGACTTGGAGGCAGTAAAAGTCATCGAGTCGGAATATATGCTTCCTACCTTTGCAAGGGAACAGAAACTTTTCGACTTGCAAAGGTCGGTCGAGGAACTTCCGGATGAGTTGAAAAAATTGGTGGAAATGAAGTTCAAAGAGAAAATGACTCTTCAGGCGATTGCGGATAAGCTAGGCATGAAAAAGACGACCGTAGCAGCAAAGCTGAACTCAGCTTATCGGAAATTGGAGAAAAGCATGCAGCACAAAGGATATGATGATGCATTAATCTGACTTTTTTACTTTTTTTAGCATGAAATTTTACCGTTTGCGTTACCAATAAACAAAATTTTATAGTATTTTTGCCCCGTATTGTAAAGTTCAGTTTGCAAAACATGACAAATAACATAAAACATCTAGGTATTGTGGAAAGCATTAACGGTTCTCGTCTGAAGGTGAGAATCGTTCAGGCGTCAGCTTGCGCGGCATGTAGTGCGAAAAGCCATTGCCATGTGTCAGAGTCAAAAGGAAAGATGATTGACGTGTATAATAAGCAAGGACTCTCATGCGCAATCGGGGAAAAGGTATGGGTAGTAGGCACATCTTCTATGAGCATGAAGGCCGTATTGCTGGCTTTTGTAATTCCGTTCCTGGTGGTGGTTTTATCCCTTGTCATTGCTTTGCGTCTGACGGGGAATGAAGCCGGGTCAGCATTGATTTGCCTTTGTGCCTTGATTCCTTATTACCTTATTATATATATGTGCCGGCATAAGCTGGACCGTACATTTGTTTTTACGTTGGAAACGGTTGCATAATATTAATAAACTAACTTTATATCTATGAATCTAATTTTGGTTGCAGTAATTTCATTGGGAGCCATCGGGTTGGTATCTGCCGTAATCCTGTATGCCGCTTCAAAGAAGTTTGCTGTGTATGAAGATCCGCGAATTGCGCAAGTGGCGGCTGTGCTTCCTCAAGCCAATTGCGGTGGATGTGGGTATCCTGGATGTTCAGGCTTTGCGGCAGCATGTGTGAAAGCCGGTTCATTGGAAGGGAAACTATGTCCGGTAGGCGGGCAGCCTACTATGGAGAAAGTAGCTGGCATTTTAGGGTTGGAAGTTTCCGCTTCTGAACCTAAGGTAGCTGTAGTGAGATGTAACGGTACATGTGCCAACCGTCCGAGGCTTACGCAATACGACGGCGTGCGCTCATGTGTGGTGGCCAACTCTACCAGCGGAGGCGAAACGGGATGTTTCTTCGGATGCTTGGGATGCGGCGATTGTGTATCGGCATGCCAGTTCGGAGCCATCCGCATGAATCCGGAAACAGGTTTGCCAGAAGTGGATGAAGAAAAATGTACGGCATGCGGTGCTTGCGCCAAGGCTTGTCCGCGAAACATTATCGAGATTCGTCCGAAAAGCAAGAACAGCCGCCGTGTGTATGTACAATGTGTAAACAAGGACAAAGGTGCGGTTGCCCGTAAGGCTTGTACCGCCGCATGTATCGGGTGCGGCAAGTGTGTGAAAGTGTGTCCGTTTGAAGCGATTACGTTGGAAAACAATTTGGCATACATCGATCCGGCTAAGTGTAAGTCGTGCCGCAAATGTGAAACGGAATGCCCGCAGGGCGCCATCATTGCCGTAAACTTCCCTCCACGCAAGGCGAAACCGGCAGAGCCTGAGGCACCGAAAGCCGAGCTTAATCCAAACGAAGTAGAACCCATAAAACAATAGATAAAGTGAAGACGTTTAGAATTGGTGGAGTTCATCCAGCAGAAAATAAATTGTCGGCCGGTAAAGCCATAGAAACGCTTGCACTTCCGAAGCAGGCAGTGTTCCCTTTGTCCCAACATATCGGTGCCCCAGCTACCCCTGTCGTAAAGAAAGGTGATAGCGTAAAGGTCGGAACCAAGATTGCAGAGGCGGGAGGCTTTGTTTCGGCTGCAATCTTCTCTTCTGTATCTGGGAAAGTGAATAAGATAGACAATGTTGTTGATGCGAGCGGATACCGCAAACCTGCCATTTTCATTGATGTGGAAGGTGACGAATGGGAAGCATCCATCGACCGCAGCACGACGTTAGTGAAAGAATGCAACCTGACTCCCGAAGAAATTGTAACGAAAATCAAGAACGCGGGAGTCGTCGGCATGGGTGGAGCCTGTTTCCCCACACATGTAAAACTTACTCCTCCCCCGGGATGCAAAGCCGAGTGTGTGATTATTAATGCCGTAGAATGTGAACCTTATCTGACCGCCGACCATCGGCTGATGCTTGAGAAACCGGATGAGATCTTGGTGGGAGTGAGCATCTTGATGAAAGCGGCTAAGGTAAATCAGGCTTATATCGGCATAGAGAACAACAAGCCGGATGCGATTCGGTTGTTGACTGAAAAAGCTGCCGGATATCCAGGCATCGAAGTGGTACCCTTGAAAGTGAAATATCCGCAAGGCGGCGAGAAGCAATTGATTGATGCGATTATCGGGCGTCAGGTGCCTGCTCCTCCTGCAATACCTATCAATGTAGGAGCTATCGTACAGAACGTAGGTACGGTATATGCCGTATATGAAGCCGTACAAAAGAACAAGCCGCTTTTCGAGCGTATCGTGACCGTAACCGGAAAATCCTTGAAGAATCCGTCTAACTTCCTTACCCGCATGGGAACTCCGATGAGCCAGCTGATAGAAGCAGCCGGAGGGCTTCCGGAAGATACCGGCAAGGTAATCGGCGGCGGACCGATGATGGGCAAGGCTCTGATGAACATCGAAGTCCCTATCTGCAAAGGAAGCTCGGGCGTCTTGATTATGAACGATAAGGAAGCACGTCGGGGCGCACCCCAACCGTGTATCCGTTGTGCCAAGTGTGTGAGCGTTTGTCCGATGGGACTGGAGCCTTATTTGCTTGCCACGTGCTCGGCTCATGGCGACTGGGAACGTGTGGAACATGAAATGATTATGTCATGCATCGAATGCGGTTCATGCCAGTTTACATGTCCTTCACATCGCCCGATGTTGGATTATATTCGTTTAGGAAAAGGTAAGGTGGGCGGAATCATCCGTGCACGCAATGCTAAAAAATAATTGTAGACTATTATGGCTAATAAATTAATCGTATCATTATCGCCCCACGTGCATAACAACGACAGCGTGCAGAAAAACATGTACGGTGTCTTGATTGCATTGATACCTGCCTTGCTTGTATCATTAATCGTTTTTGGTTTAGGGGCTCTTATCGTCACGCTGACCTCGGTTGCGGCGTGTGTCTTCTTTGAATGGGCTATTACGAAATACATTCTGAAACGTGAGCAGACCACCATTATGGATGGCTCTGCCGCTCTGACGGGTGTATTGCTGGCATTCAACTTGCCTTCGAACCTGCCTGTATGGATTATCATTATCGGTGCGTTGGTGGCTATCGGTATTGGTAAGATGACCTTTGGCGGATTGGGCTGCAATCCGTTTAATCCGGCTTTGGTGGGACGTGTATTCCTGCTTATTTCGTTCCCGGTACAGATGACCTCTTGGCCTCAGACAGGTCAATTGGCTTCTTATTTGGACGCCGAGACCGGAGCTACTCCATTGGCGCTGATGAAGCAAGCCATTAAGTCGGGCGACCCGTCTGTGCTGAGTGACTTGCCAAGTAGCTTTAACCTCTTAATCGGCATTCCGGACAGTTGTCAGATGGGAGTGGGATGTTTAGGCGAAATCAGTGCCGGAGCCTTGCTTTTGGGGCTTATCTATATGTTATGGAAAAAGATTATCACATGGCATATCCCCATTTCGATTCTTGCTACGGTATTTGTATTCTCCGGATTGATGCATTTGGCTAATCCTATTTATGCTTCTCCGGTACATCATCTCTTTACCGGCGGTTTGATGTTAGGCGCAATCTTTATGGCTACCGATTATGTCACATCACCTATGACCCATAAGGGTATGATTATTTACGGCATTGCGATAGGTTTCCTTACCGTATTGATCCGTACGTTCGGCGCTTATCCCGAAGGCATGTCGTTCGCTATTCTGATTATGAATGCGTTCACGCCGTTGATTAATACTTATTGTAAACCTAAACGTTATGGGGAGGTAGTAAAGAAATGAAAAAGCTTGAATCATCTTTAAAGAATATGGCGTTGGCGCTTACAGGCTTCTCTGTCGTTGCAGGAGGTTTGTTAGGATGGGTCAACGATGCTACGGCAGAGCCGATAGCACAGGCCAATGCGAAAGCCTTGAGTGACGCTATTGCGGTAGTTGTGCCCGGATTTGACAATAATCCAGCCGAGGCGCCCGAGACCGTGGAACTGAACGGGGCTTCTTATAAAATTTATAAAGCGACCAAGGGAGGAGAACCTATCGGAGCGGCTGTAGAGGCTTCTGCCAACGGATTTGGAGGAGCATTGACGGTTCTTGTCGGTTTTGACAAGGAGGGGAATATCATTGACTATTCTTTGTTAGGCCATGCCGAAACTCCGGGATTGGGCTCGAAAGCGGCTGATTGGTTTAAAAAAGGAGGAAAAGGAGATATAACCGGAAAGAACCCGGGAGCCGCTCCGCTGAGCGTAAGTAAAGACGGAGGCGAAATAGATGCCATTACCGCTTCTACCATCACTTCGCGCGCATTCCTTCTGGCTGTAAACAATGCTTATGCTGTTTATAAGAACCAGCAAGTAGATGCCACAAGCGGTGCGACACAGCAGGCAGGCGATAATCAAACAAGTAATGAAAAATAGTGAGGAAAGGAGCAGACTATGAGTAATTTGAAGATTTTGATAAACGGGATTGTAAAAGAGAATCCTACGTTTGTACTCCTTTTGGGTATGTGTCCGACATTGGGAACCACCTCTTCTGCCATTAACGGTATGGGAATGGGGCTTGCCACAATGTTTGTGTTGATTTGTTCGAATTTTGTGATATCTGCCATTAAGAATTTAGTGCCTGACATGGTACGTATTCCTATCTTTGTGGTGGTTATCGCTTCGTTCGTTACGATTTTGCAAATGGTTATGCAAGCCTATGTGCCTGCTCTTTATGCGACATTGGGGTTGTTTATCCCTTTGATTGTAGTGAACTGTATCCTGTTGGGACGCGCGGAGGCTTTTGCCTGTAAAAATACGCCGATAGCCTCTTTCTTCGACGGATTAGGCATCGGACTTGGATTTACGATTGCACTGACTCTGTTGGGTGGAGTCCGTGAATTCTTGGGAACAGGCAAGTTGTTTAATATCACCATTATGCCTGAGCAATACGGTATGTTGGTCTTCGTGCTGGCACCGGGTGCTTTTATCGCATTGGGGTATCTGATTGCTATTGTAAACCGCTTTAAAAAAGCATAACTTTTAAATAGACAGGAATATGGAATATATATTGATATTTATCACTGCCATCTTTGTGAACAACATCGTGTTGTCACAATTCTTAGGTATTTGCCCTTTTTTAGGCGTTTCTAAAAAGGTAGATACCGCTATGGGCATGGGAGCTGCAGTCGCTTTTGTATTGACATTAGCTACGATTGTGACTTATGTCATTCAGAAATTCGTGCTTGACCCTTTCGGGTTGGCTTACCTGCAGACAATCGCTTTCATTTTGGTGATTGCCGCATTGGTGCAAATGGTGGAAATTATCTTGAAAAAAGTTTCTCCTGCCTTGTATCAGGCTTTGGGTGTGTTTTTGCCGTTGATTACCACGAACTGCTGTATCCTTGGCGTTGCTATTTTGGTTATCCAAAAGAACTTTGATTTGCTGACAGGCGTTGTATACGCTTTTGCCACGGCATTGGGCTTTGCGCTTGCATTGATTGTCTTTGCAGGCATTCGTGAACAGCTTAGTTTGGTCAATATTCCGAAAGGCATGCAAGGCATGTCCATTGCGCTTGTAACTGCCGGGCTTCTTGCCATGGCGTTCATGGGCTTTTCCGGAGTAGATAAAGGCCTCGCCGTTCTTTTTGGAGTGGAATAAAGATAACACATAGAGAATAAAGGAGACGCAGATCGTTCATCTGCGTCTTTTTTTGTTTTTAATGCATCTCTTTTTCAAGATTTCTTGTTATTTTTGCCAATAGAGAACAATAACCTAATATTAATACCTTATAAAAATGAAAGAAAGAATTTTAGTTACAGGTGGTACGGGATACATAGGCTCGCACACCGTAGTCGAACTCCAAAACAATGGGTATGATGTAGTAATCGTAGACAATCTATCAAATTCACGTGCCGATGTGGTGGATAATATCGAAAAAATTACAGGAATCCGCCCGGCATTTGAGGAAGTGGATTGTTTGGATTATGCAAAATTGGAAGCTGTATTTGCCAAATATCCGGGTATCAAAGGTATTATCCATTTTGCAGCAAGCAAAGCGGTAGGCGAATCGGTTCAGAAGCCTTTATTGTATTATCGCAACAATATCGTATCGCTCATCAATCTGTTGGAACTGATGCCGAAATATAATGTAGAAGGTATTATTTTCTCTTCTTCTTGCACGGTATACGGACAGCCGGACAAACTTCCTGTTACAGAAGAAGCTCCTATCAAGAAAGCTGAATCTCCTTATGGCAACACCAAACAAATCAACGAGGAAATCATTCGTGACACGATTGCTTCCGGCTCCCCCATCCATGCCATTCTGTTGCGCTACTTCAACCCGATTGGTGCACACCCGACAGCCCTTATCGGTGAATTGCCCAATGGTGTTCCGCAGAACCTGATTCCTTACCTGACCCAGACCGCTATCGGTATCCGCGAGAAGCTGACCGTCTTCGGTGATGACTACAATACGCCCGACGGCTCTTGTATCCGTGATTACATTTATGTAGTAGACTTGGCGAAGGCTCACGTAACAGCTATGCACCGTATTCTGGACAACAAGCAAAAAGACAAAGTAGAAGTATTTAACATCGGTACCGGAAAAGGTGTTTCGGTTTTGGAACTGATTCATGCCTTCGAGGCTTCTACAGGAGTGAAGCTGAATTATCAGATAGGCAAGCGCCGTGCCGGAGACATCGAACAGGTATGGGCAGACCCGACTTACGCAAACCAGGAATTAGGCTGGAAAGCCGAAACTTCGTTGGAGGCTACCCTGCGTTCGGCATGGGATTGGCAATTGAAATTGCGTGAGAACGGAATCCAATAATAGCCGATTAACCGTTGACTATGGAGGTGAGTCGGGAGTTAAAAGAAGTCAGAACCTATATCTTTTAGACAGACTCACACGATATAGCTGCGTTGGTGGTACGATTACTAATCGTACAGCATGACGATTACTAATCGTGCAGCGTTACGATTACTAATCGTACCATTGATGCAGTATATATGCTGTCTTTTTTATCCTCATTCCCGAAGCGTTTTTTTGCAGCTTTGCTTGCCGGAAACTGATGTCTCCTGCCGGTTGCCACAGGAAGAAGTTGCACGTGCATTGCCTTTTGTCGGGATATGGAGACAGCAAATGCTTTAGCTGTTCTCGGGAACTTGAAATTAGAGAGAAATTATAGAGACTGATTCCTGTATTTTCATTATTTTTGTGCTTGGATAATTTTTATTAAGTAAGCACCTTAAATGATAACAGAATGAAAAACATCGTGTTAACCCTACTTTTTCTTTTAAGTAGTCTGGCCGCTTCCTTTGCTCAGTCGCACCGTCTGTTTACGACCGATGAGGAATTGTCAAGCAGCCTGATTAATTTTATCTATCAGGATCACAACAACATGATATGGATTGCCACGGAAGACGGGCTCAACCGTTATGATGGTGTCAAATTCACGGTCTACCGCCATGAACCGGGCAATGAGCATTCGTTGACACACAACTATGTGAAAGTTATATTCGAAGATGACAAAGGAAGGCTGATTGTAGGAACCTATGCCGGCTTGCAATTGTATGATGAAGCGACAGATACGTTCTCCCGATTGGCTACTGATGAAAGCGGAGCCCCATTCACAAGCTTCATTACTCATATCTTACAGCGGAAGAACGGGGAAATATGGGCGACCGGTAATCGTTTGGTCAAACTGGACATCACTCCCGATGGTGAACTCCATATACAATGGGCTAAATTGCCCGCAGGCGTACCTACCGAGATGTTAGAATATGCCCTTGAAGATAAATCAGGCAATCTGTGGCTGGTCAAGGAAGGCGACGGCATATACCGGGTGTCACCGGATAATCAGGTAAGGCATTACGATGAAGGCCAGCACGCTTTCGCCATTTTGACCCTATGTGAAGACAAATGGGGCAACATCTATGGAGGAAGCCCGCGTAACGGTTTGTTCCGTTATGACAAAAAACAGGACACCTTTGTTTCCCTCTCTTATTTGTCAGACGAAAAGTTATCGGTACGTTCTATCTACTGTACAGATCAGAACACCTTATACATATGCACGGACGGGGAAGGATTAAAGCAACTCGACATTCAAGGCAACCAGCTGTCCGACTTTCTGATAGAAGATGACCGGATTGACTCCCATCGGGCAAAAGTGCATTTCATGTTTCAAGACCGTACCGGAAATTACTGGCTGGCCATTTATCAGAAAGGGGTGATGATGATTCCTACCCACCCTAACGAATTCAAATACTTGGGTTACAAGTCTGTCAGCCGGAATCTGATCGGATCCCATTGTGTGACTTCACTTTATCAGAGCAGTGATGGGACAATGTACGTAGGAACGGATAACGATGGCCTCTATGCACTTACACAGTCTGGCAAGCAGGGACGGCATTATGTTCCGAATAATACGCCCCATTCTGTCCCCCCTATTCTCATGAGCATCTATGAAGATTCCGAACACAATCTTTGGTTAGGTTCATTTGTGAATGGCGCAGCCTTTCTGGATACCCAAAGCGGACGTTGCACCTATTTGCGGGAACCGGGAAATAAGAAGTGGGAGGCAGTACGCAATGTTTATGCTTTTGCCGAGGATGGCGACAAGCGGGTATGGATAGCCACCATGGGCGGAAGTCTGTTTTGTTATGACCTGCGCAACCGGAAACTGCGTAATTATCCTCAACTGGAGGGGAAAATCACCAATGACTGGGCGTGTAGTCTGCTTTACTCGGCTACAGACAACTGCCTCTATGTAGGAACCTATAACGGGCTTTACTGCGTGGATTTAAAAACAGAGGACCTGAATGTCTCTTTTACGCTTGGGACGCATATTATCTACACGCTTTGCGAAGATCGGGAAGGCAATCTTTGGGTGGGCACTTCGAACGGACTTATTTGTTGGAACCGGAAGAAGCAGGAACAGACCACTTATACCACAGCCAATGGTTTGCCGCATAATTCGGTCTATGGTATTTTGTTCGATGGCCGTGATTGCCTTTGGATAAGTACTAACCGGGGATTGTCACGCTTCTTCCTGCCCCAACGGCGCTTTGTCAATTATACGGTTCACGACGGGCTTCAAGGCAATGAATTCTGCAAGAATGCCGTTTTCCGCAGTAAGGACGGTTCTCTCTGGTTCGGGGGTATCAACGGTGTCACTTATTTCAATCCGCAAGATATCATTGTCCCAGATAAGAAATGGCAGCTTCGTATCACTGATTTCTATCTGCATGACCAGCCTGTGCGGGTGGGAACCCGTTCGGGCAGGCACGAAGTCATCAGTGTCCCTGTGCACAAAGCCGATGATTTTTATCTGTCTTACCGCGACAACTCGTTCAGCATTGAGTTTTCTACCGTCGAACTGAATACAGCCCGCAGGCTTACTTACTACTATGCCATGAACGATACGGTATGGAACGAATTGCCTGCCGATGCCAACCGCATTTCATTTGTGGACTTGCCGGCAGGAACCTACCATTTTCGCATCAAAGCGAAAGATTACCTGACCGAGTCTGATTCCCGGGAGATTACGATTCACATCAGTCCGGCCTGGTGGGCTTCCGTTTGGGCTAAAACAGGTTATGTGCTGATTGCCATCGCAGCGCTTATCTGTGCCTATCTGCTCTTACGCAACCACTACCGTACCCAGCAAAAAATGTTGGAACATATTCATCGCGAAGAAATCAACGAGACCAGGCAACGTTTCTTTATTAACATCTCGCACGAGATACGCACACCGATGACACTCATCATCAGCCCCTTGCAGCAACTGATGCACAATGACAGGGATGAGGGACGGCAGAAAATATACCGCGTCATTTACCGAAACTCCGAACGTATTTTGCGCCTGATCAATCAATTGATGGATATACGTAAAATCGAGAAGAATCAAATGAAACTCACCTATCAGGAAGTGGAGTTGTTAGGATTCATCAGAGATTTATGTGACATGTTTGCCGAGGTGGCTGCACAAAAACACATTACGTTGGATTTTCGTCATAACGACCTGACAGAGATGAAAGTCTGGTTGGATATCGCCAACTTTGATAAAGTCATTCTCAATCTGCTTTCGAATGCGTTTAAGTTCACTCCCGAAGGCGGGCATGTAGAAATTTCAGCATCCTATGGCGAAGACAACGCTACGAACGGACCGCTGCATCGCTATGTAGAGATTGTGGTTGCCGATACCGGTAAGGGCATTACCCCTTCGGACTTGGAACGGATATTCGAACGTTTCTATCAAGCGAGTACGGAAGACTCGTACAAAGGTACCGGCATCGGACTGCATCTTACCCGTTCGCTGGTCGAGTTGCATCACGGCCATATTCATGCCGAGAACAAGCCCGATGGGGAAAAAGGAAGCCGTTTCATCGTACGCATCCCTGCCGGTAACGAACATCTGCATAAAGATGAAATGGCGGCTTTGCCACTTCCGGACGAGACCATTCACGAGGTAAGTAATTCATACGTTCAGTTGCCTGCGACAGCTCTTGCAGAGGATAAACAGCCGGCTGGACGGGTAAATGCCCGTGTCAAGCATTACATTCTTGTCGTGGAAGATGATGAAGAGATACGCAATTACATTAGCCGCGAACTTGCCGCCGACTACCATGTGGGTACTTGCAGCAATGGAAAAGAAGCGTTGGAAGTGATTTTCAAGCAGGAGCCTGCCCTTATTATCAGTGATGTCATGATGCCCGAAATGGATGGCCTGACACTATGCCGTATGGTGAAGCAGAATCTCTACAAGAGGCATATTCCTATTATTCTGCTTACTGCCAAGACGCGCGATGAAGACAACATTGAGGGGCTGGAAACTGGAGCCGACGCTTACCTGACCAAACCTTTCAATATGAAAATTCTGCGCCATACAGTCGAAAATCTGATACATAGCCGTGAATATCTGCGGAATGTCACTCCTGCTACCTTACAGGGGGCGGAAGACGAGGAAAAGCCCAACCTGCAGGCACCTGATGACCGGTTAGTGGAACGTGCCATTCGGATTATCAAATCTCATTTGAGTGAGCCGGACATCAGTGTAGAGCAGATTGCGGTCGAAGTAGGCTATAACCGTTCGCACCTGGGGCGTAAACTGAAGAAATTGACCGGACTTTCCACGCGCGACTTTATCCGTAACATCCGGTTGCAACAAGCTGCTGACTTGTTGGGTGAAAAGCGGTATGCCATTTCCGAAGTAGCCGATCTGGTCGGTTTCACTTCGCTGAGCGGTTTCTCTACCGCATTCAAGGAACAGTTCGGGATGTCTCCGATGGAGTATCGGGAAAAACTGTTGAAAGAGCATGACACTAAGGATAGCCACTCCAATAAATCCGCTATTCAAACTTAATCATATCCGCCAGTTGTACAAAGTAATCGGTCGACCAGATGTCAAGTTCTTTGGGATTCCTGACAAAAGGAAGAACATCGGCCTTTACTTGATTGATGTTTGCAGAAGTCAGTCTATCCTTTAATTGGGATATGAATACATCGCGAGTGATTACTTCATTGTTGAATTGGAGTGCACGTTCGGCAAGATGGCTAAAATCAAGTGGTACGTTATGGCGGACATACCATTCGAAATCGTACCAATCACGCCCTTTCACTCTGTTTTTCCATGCCCTGTATACCAATGCGTGCATTTTTCCGGCAAACAAATCCGGAAGAATGAAACAACGCGTCATAAAAGAATGAGGCTGTAAGAGCAGTTTCTGCTCCGTTCTAAACTTTAAAGATGGTTGAGTATCAACTTCTATTTTTATTTTGATGGATTTTTCCGTCTGAAAGGAGATGTCATATACCTCTGTATTATCTTTCAAGAAAGCGGATTCGACTTTACCAAAACTTTTTTGTCTTTCTTTTTAATCTCAACTTCCCTGCCAACGATGGCAAACTCATCAATAATCGCAGGAAAGTATTTGGTAAAATCGAACCTGTCATCAGGAGACAAAAGAGAAAAATCCATATCCTCGGAAAAACGTTGGATACCATGAAATATACGAAGACAAGTACCTCCATAAAAAGCTGCTACACCAAAAAAGCCACCATTGTAAAGTCCGGCAAGTATTACTTGCTGGTTTACTTCAAAAACCGCATTCCGCCTTTGTTGTTCCGTAGTCAAATCGTATACGGAAAGCATATTTTCATAAATATCATTCTTCATTTCTTCAACAATTTAAGTAATGTATTTATCGAGCCGGACTTTTTTCCAACCTTGATGTACTCTTCGAATATCTCGGCATCCATCTGCATGAAGTCTTCCCGTTCCATTCTTATATCTTCCTCCAAATAAATTTCAGCGTCTTTCAGATAACGGAGATTAACTTGGGGGGAATTGGCTATCAAATCACACAAGGCCTTTTCCGGTGTAGCCATCACAAAAGAATAATCTTCTTTCTTGATACAGGTAAGACCTACCGGAAATGCAATTCTCGAGATATGCGTATATTCAAATCTGCCTATCGGCGTATCGAAATCCTTGGCATGTTTCAAAGTCATCGACTGCTTGGTATAAACCGCTTCCGGTATTAAACCGTAATAACGCAGAGCCGATGACATGGAAATGTATGAAGGGGCATACAGATGATTGGCAATCAATTCCGTAGAGAGACTCTTTCCCGTTATTTCCGGACTACACACATATAGTCCTTTTTTGAGCCGTATAATCTGTTTGTCGCGCTCAAGCAACCTGAGTCTTTGGTTTCCTCTCTTGATATGAGGAAAGAAAGATTCTAAAGCGGAAGCCGTCACAGGAATATTTCCTAATTGTTGCAATGGATTGTTCATGTTGCAAAAATAGTAATTTTTTGAATACTAAAGCGTATAAGACGCGCTTTTCTGTTCAAAATCTTACCATTGTTGCGCATTCCTGCCGGTAATGAGCATTTGCATAAGGATGAAATGGCGGCTTCGGCTTTATCGGGAGACCATTCACGAGGTGGGCAACTCATACGTCCAGTTACCTGCGGCACCTCTTGCGGGTGAAACGCAAACCTTTTAATGTGACAATCTTGTGCCACACGGTGGAGAACCTGATACACAGCCGTGAATATCTGCGGAATGTCACTCCCGATGCCTTACAAAAGGAGGAAGATGAGGACAAGCCCAGCTTTCAGGCTCCTGATGACCGGTTGGTGGAGCGTGCTATTCGGATTATCATATAGCTTTATCCGCTGTAAGATTAATAATCTTCAGGCTGCAAGATTAATAATCTTACAAGCGGAAGATTAATAATCTTACACCAGACGAAGCTATCCGCGTTGAAGCGAGAAGATAATAACAATGACCTTTTAAATAATCTGAGTACAATGAAGTACAGTCCTGTAATGTGCGGCGGACAGAACGAAGGCCAACCGGTTCCCGCTTTTCTTCGAAGAGGGCTGGGAACCGGAAGTTTTATTTAATAGTTTCCCCATTAATATCCGGCATTTTGATCCTCAGTTGAAATGGCATCATTCTTCAATATTTCGTTGTTTGGAATAGGGAACAATAACCGGCGGTTGTTGTGATCCCACGAACGGTAATAATGATAGTCATTCAATGCTGCTGGATCAGAATCGGGATAACCTACATTCTTAGGATATACGTGATTGATATAATCTTCAAACACTCCGGAACGTTGCAAATCAAATTTCAGACAGAATTCTGCATTGAATTCCTTGCGGCGTTCCATTGTCAAAGCTACCAACCATACAGGTGAGTTCATTCCTGTTTCATTTTTCACCTGGGTGTAGTAAGTACGTGCATCAGGTACTGTTACAGCTTCTTCTTGGAAAGGAATAGGATATTCAGTTGGGGCAGGTCTGTCTGTGTAATAATTGTTAAACTGTTCTTGATAGTAGGGCAAGTAAATGGCGGTAAGTTCAGCCTTACGTCCGACTTCCCTGTTTCCAAAAGCACGGTCGCGGATTTGTGCGATGTATTCCCATCCTGTCGCATCATCTGCTCCATGGTTACGGAAACGGCATTCGGCATAATCCAACAGTACATTTGCATAACGTTTGTAGTATATCTGTAGCGGAGAAATGTAATGTTGTCCCCAGTCCGCACGGGTCGTACGCCACCATTTCAAAGACCAAATAGCCGGAGCTTTTTCGCCTTCTGCATCTCTTTTATAGGTGGAATGTGTAATGTCTTGCTGCAAGTAGGGATGAGTAGACACATAAGTGCCATCGGATAATTGCCGGATATGTCCGACTTCTCCTTTTTCCTGAATCAAGTCTGTCACAGGCGCTGTAATGCCGGAAGCGTCTCTGCGACGGTCTCCGTCTTCATAGCTCATCCACCATTCCCATGATAGATAGAGCGTGCCCCAGCCTCCTAAATCAGGACAGGCACAATAAAAGTTCAATAGTTTACAGTCATAATTAAATTGTCCGCCCCATGCGCCGCCATTATCATAACGCTGGTAAACGACTTCCCAAAGAGCTTCTTTTGTCCAGACTGCTCCCGGATCCCATAATGTAGTGAATGAGGGATTCAGTTCATACTGCCCACTGTCGATGATTGATTTCAATAATTCTTCTGCTATCAGATAGGAAGAAGTTTCTACTGATTCATCAGGAGTTGCAAATGTATCGTATGTGGCATAATCGGCACTATGTTTATAGGCTTTCCACATATAGGCTTCGGCCAAATAGGCTGTAGCCATTCCTTTCGTGACACGTCCCGCCTCGTTATTGCGCGGTGCCCAAGTCAGGTTGTCGGCAGCATACTGAAGGTCTGCTATAATAAAGTCCCACATGGCTGCTTCGTTCTCTGCGCGGGGCTTATTGGGAGCGGTTGCATAAGTATCCTCCTCGTCAAGCATCGGAACACGTCCCCATGACTGGGTGAGGAACATATAGAACCATGCGCGTATGGCACGTGCTTCCGCCATTATCATTACTTTATCACTTTCCTCGAAATCGGCTTCTTTTAGTCCTTTAATAAAAGTATTACAACGAGAAATGGCATGATATGCATGATTCCAGCCATTACTTATATCATTATCATCAGCGGTCCACGCTTGGATACAGTAGTTGCGGTCCCATGCCGTTGCCTGGGTATCTAATGTAGGGTGATCTCCTAACATTATTTGTGGTTTCAGTCCCCAATCCCCGCAATAATCGCTATTCGGATAAAACATATCGTAGCAACCGATTAATCCGGATTCAGCATTTTCAATAGACGTGAACATCATATCACCATCTATGATATCGTAATAGTCGACGGTGAGAAAATCATCATGATTACACGCACTGGTACCTGCCATAAGAAGAAGGCCGGCGCAAACTTTCATATATTTCATTAATCTTTTCATGGTCTTTATGAATTATAGTTATGTCATCAATCTAAAATTTAACATTCAGTCCCAATGTATATATGCGCGGATAGGGATAACGGCCAACGTCAAGTCCGTTGTAAAGTAAGTTTTCTGTACTTCCTACCTCAGGGTCTCCGTATTTGTTATATCCTGAAATCGTGCAAAGATTCTGAATGGAGAAGTATACGCGGGCTGCATCTATTTTGGCATGTCTCAATATTTTCTCCGGGACGTTATAACCGATTTGCAGGTTGTTGATTTTCAAGAAATCTCCGCTTTTTACCCAAGCAGAAGAAACCCGACGGTTCCAGTTAGGATCCATATACGTAAGACGCGTTTCCGTTCCATGCGGATTGGCTTCTGACCATGCATTGGCAAAACGATCTTTTAGAATGTTATTAATTGCACCATCCGAATTATACATAGTGGATAAGGTCATGGCTGAGTATGAAAGGATATCTGAGCCTAACACCCCGTAAAAATAAATGGAGAAATCAAAGTTCTTATACTGTGCCGACAGATTCAGTCCGTAATTTAATTTAGGAAAACCGTTCCCAAGAATAGTCATATCCGATGCATCAATATGTCCGTCACCGTTCAAGTCTCTGTATTTATAGTCACCTACGTCTGTTCCGGTATATTGATAAGCGTCATAACCATTGGCCTGTGCCTGCGCATTCAATGCGTCGATATCTGAGCGGTTTGTAAAAATACCGTCCACTACATAACCGTAGTAAGAGCCTACAGCATAACCTTCACGGCATATACTGGAGTTTTCCCAGCCCATATCAGTCCCTACGGTCTCTCCTTGTCCTGTCATGTCCGCTCCCATTTTAACAATTTTGTTCTTTAATGTGGAACCTGTGAGAGTCACGCCGAAAGAGAAGTCGCGGTTCACGTATTTCTTATAGTCAACAGTAAACTCGAAACCATTGTTACGGATTTTCCCATAGTTCGTGTACACTGATGTATAACCAGATGAGGGACGAAGAGAACGTTCGATGAGCAAATCCTTTGCCGTACGTACAAAGTAGTCCATGGTGATGTTCAGTCCTTTGAACAAGCCTAAGTCTATACCTACGTTGAATTGTTCATTGGTTTCCCAATGCAAATCGCTGTCTATGGCATTGGTCGCTGCCATACCATTACCGACAGTATATGTGCCGGATGCGCCGCCTGGAGTATTGAACAGATAGGTAGGAGTTGTACTAAGTTGGAGAATCGCTAAATTGGTAGGACCGCCTGAATTACCTGTCTGTCCCCAGCCTGCACGCAATTTCAGGTTGGTTATCACAGGATTATTTTTCAGGAAAGCTTCTTCCGAAATGCGCCAAGCTACAGCGGCGGAAGGGAATGTATCCCATCGTTTGCCTGTACCAAAGTTGGAAGAACCATCATGCCGTACCGTTGCAGTAAAGATATATCTTCCTTTCAGGTTATATGTAGCACGTCCATAGTATGATATGGCACGTGTTTCCAAATCCAATCCGCCATCGGCCCAACGGCTGGTCTGATCATTGGTCAGAGAAATATCACGGATGTTGTCTGTCGGGAAATCGTAAGCCCTGACATAGGTATGAGAGCCAAAGCCTTTTGAAACCGTATTACCGGCCATAAGGGTAAGGTCGTGGTTGTCATTGTTCCAATGATAGGTGAAATAACTTTCAAGAGACATATTCGTGCTCTCTGCCGGATTAAGAATGAATACATCCCGGTCTTCTGTATTGCCTACACCCCGAAGCTCTTTCCATTCTCCATTCACTTGGTTGTAGCGCACGTGTGGTATTCCATATTCGCCATAGTCTCTGGCATAATGGCTATAAGAGCCTATCGTTCTAAAAGAAAGTCCTTTAAACAGTTTAATGTCAAGATAGGCATTGGCACGTACGCGATTTACACGTGTATAGCTTCCTATCTGCTGCTGCAAAGCGTAAACATTGTCTTTATTTATATGTTCCTGGCTACCTGCTGCACCTTGCGGATAAGTTCCAAAAGTACCATCGGGATTTACTATATTCGGACTTACGTATGCTCCTGTCGCATCATCAATATAATCCATGGTGGGAACCAAAGCTGCTGCATAACGTAGATTCGTAGAGGTCAATCCGGATGTGCTGACACTCATACCATCGGTACCGTAGGAACGTTCATGTACATAATTGACATCACCTCCCATTGTAATGAAATCTTTTATCTTGTGCGTAACATTGGCACGGGCCGTGATACGTTCATAATTGGAATTGACTACAACACCGTCTTGATCCAAATAACTGACTGATATCAAAGACTGGGTATTTTCATTTCCTCCGGATGCGGAGATGTTATACTGCTGGGTAAGGGCAATACGTGACATTTCATCCTGCCAATCTATTGACTTCCGTCGCCCGTCATATTCTGCATTGAATATCTTTCCACTCGGTGTTCCACCATCCGCACTACGGGCAATACGCAAGGCTTGTGAAAAGCCATCTGCATCCAGTACATCCAATGAATTTGCAGCTTGTTGTATACCCCAATTCGCGGATATGTCTAATTGAGTACGCCCTTTACTTCCTTGTTTGGTCGTAATCATGATAACACCGTTTGCGCCGGCAGAACCATAAATAGCTGTGGCTGACGCATCTTTCAGCACTTCCATGGATTCGATATCAGAAGGATTCAAATAAGAGACATCTGTACCAACCTGTACTCCGTCCACAACGTAAAGCGGATCTGCAGTACCATTAATGGTAGCTACGCCACGTACACGAACCGTAGGCACTGCACCAGGCTTTCCACTTGTTCCAGTCACGATTACACCTGCGGCAGCTCCTTGTAAGCCTTGCGCCACATTAATGGGATTCTTTTTCATGAAGCTTTCTCTGTCTACAGAAGCTACTGACCCAGAGAGGTCGCTTTTCTTCATGCTACCGTAACCGATTACGATTACGTCATCCAGCATCTCTGTGTCTTCTTTCAAAATAACAGACAACGATGTTTTTCCGTTAAGCGGAATTTCTTGTTTGACATACCCTATATAAGAAATCACCAATGTGGCATCGGCATCAACCATAATTTGGAATGTGCCATCAAGATCGGTAATCGTACCTTTCGAACTTCCTTTCACTACAACGGATGCACCAATAATTGGTTCATTGTCAATGGAAGAAAGGACCTTCCCATTGACTTGCTGACTTTGTCCCCATGCGATGCCGGTCCAAAGAAAGCTGGCTAACAAAAGCAATAGCTTCGTTTTCATACACGATTAAATTTAAGAATGAATAATAATTATTTTTTATTTCTGTTTAACTGCATATAAGCCAATTGTGCTGCCTGTGAATCCTCCGGCCTGAGCTGTGGAGAGATAGCGGGCATCTACTTGCTTACATAACGATTTCCATTGTCCTTCGGTTTCCGCATAATAGAAGTCATAGGCCATACCTGTGGAAACTACTTTTAAGTCAATGGCTTGCGTCTGGTCGACCAGAGGCTGTTCTGCCAAAAGCCTGTTGCCTTCTTCTCCGGTTTGCCATAAGGATATGTAAAGCCCGTTGTCGTGACGGTTGACTCCCATGAAATAGTAATGGGTCTCGTTTTTAAAGAGCAACAGTCCGGCTGCTTCCTGTTCATTGGAAGGATGGAACAACATGCGGGTGGTGCAAGTAAACTTATGATGTTGCATCCGGCGACAGACAAGAGAAGGAGTTTTCTTCTCGGCTGCGGAAGACTCGCCACACGGAAGCATAAGGTAGCCGGGATATTGGGTCAGCGAAAGACCGGTTACAGGTGCCCGCAGGGTCATCCATGTCAGATCAAGCCGGTCTGTATCAAAGTTGTCCACTATTTCAAAATTGCCCGACAAATACGTACTGTCATTCCGTTGCGCATGGTTGCATTTGACCAATTGGGGAATCACTTCATCACCTTGCGTCAGATAAGGGAAGCCGTCTTCACTCCAACGGACAGGCAGCAGAAAGGTTTCACGACCCAAGTTTTCAAACAAATGATTGATGGGGCGGCAAGCCAGAAATACAGCCCACCAGTCGCCCGCCGGTCCTTGGATAAGGTCGGCATGACCAGCACAGGTAATCGGATTGGTGCGTTGATTGCTCAGATGACGTTGGGTTAAGATGGGGTTGCCTTTCCACGGTACGAAGGGACCCATGGGGGAGTCGGCCCGGAAAATCACTTCCGAGTGATAATCACCGGTACCTCCTTCAGCCGACATCAGATAGTATTTTCCCTTGATTTTATAGAGGTGTGGTCCTTCAATCCAAATCGGATTGTCTTCAGGATGTGCCCCTTTATTGACCAATATCTTGCGAGGGCCTATGGTGCGGTCGGTTTCCGGGTCAAATTCCTGTACACGAATGGTACGATGACCGTCATATTCTGGCTTGTTGTTGGGAGCGTCATCGTTGTTGACGATATAAGCACGCCCGTCTTCATCGAAAAAGAACGAAGGGTCGATGCCGCCTACTTCGGGCAACATGATGGGATCGGACCACGAACCGAACGGGTCTTTGGTCTTAACGAAGAAATTCCCCGCTCCTACATTGGTAGTTACCATATAATAAGTCTGGTTGTGCGGATTGTAGCTGATGGCCGGAGCAAAGATACCTCCACTTACATCTTGTCCCTCCATATTGACCAATTGGGACGGACGGTCGAGCACATGCCCCACCTGTTTCCAGTTGATAAGGTCGCGACTGTGGAACAAAGGTACACCGGGATAATAGGTAAAAGTCGATGTTACCAAAAAGTAATCTCCTTGTCCGTTGGTACAGATGGAAGGATCGGAATACCATCCGGCAAGAATCGGATTGTAGAAGTAGTTGCTGTCCGGTAAAGGATTGGTTTGATAGAATTCGTCTTCACCGGTATAGGTGAATTGGTCGAATACAGCCGTAGAGGGAGCTATTGACGGAAGGCTCTGTTTCGGCGAACAAGCTGTCAATAGGCAGCCGACCCCCACACAGAAAGATAAGAGTCCGGCAATTTTACGGTCGTTGCTTTTGTTTCTTCTCATGGTACTTAATTTATTTATCACTATTAATAATTATATTCGCAATAGCTGATTGATCTCGCTAGACAAAAGTAGAAAAAGTCCCCCAGTAGGTCTTATTGAAATGTGCATCATTATTTCTTTTGATGTGACTTCATACCTGTTTCAGGTGACTTTTTCTTTGCCCAATGCGACACATCACACTTTATTTGACTGATTATTAATAAGTAACGGTTATTCTGAATAATCAAAATTTTCTACATCCACATAGCCTCCGGTTTCTTTCGTAGCATAGTTGAAGATGGCGAATTTACTTCCCATAAACATGCGGGTATAGTCGAATTGCATCTTTACCGGTTGTCCGATAGAACTCCATGCTACCCCATCGAGGCTGTAAGAGAAAGAAGCCCAATCCTGACCGGGACGGAAATCACCGGCTAAGCGTAAGTAAACGCGTGATTGAGAAAGGGGAATGACAGCATGTTCGACGGTCTGGACGTGCGCAATGCCATGAGCCGGTTCGCTAAAGATAGCTTTTTGTTCACTCATTACCAGCTGTAGGTCCTTGCCGTTTTTTAGAATGGAAAGCACACCGCTATCGCCGTTGAAAGCAGCCAGTCCGGTAACATCTCCGTCTTTCATGTGGGTTACATCCAAGCAGACAGTTCCGGTACAAGTAGGACCGCTCATACGTTGTGTCAGGGTGTTGGGAGCCAGAAACAGGTGTTCTACCACACGTGAGGTATGCAACCGCAGGCAGCCGGGACGTTCGCAAAGACTCCAAGCCTCATCCACCGGGTTGTGGTTCCACTGCCAGTAGAGGGAAAGCTTCGAAGAATCGAAATCATCCGACCCGCAAATGCCATCCAACGGAGCATAAGGCAAGGAGGGATCATCCGGTATTTTCCCTTGAGCATCACCCAACATGGGCCATCCGTCTTCTGTCCAGACACAAGGCATCAGGCAAGGTACGCGTCCTATGCCGCCACGGTCTTGGAAAATCAGCCCGTACCATTCGCCCTTGGAACCTTCCACTATGCAACCTTGTCCCACGCCTCCATAGCCTCCGAACTCGGTTTCGAGAATGATTCGTTTTTCATAAGGACCGGTGATGGAGTCGGCTCGGTAGCATACTTCCCGACGCAGACGTCCCGGTATGCTCCAGTCCATAGAAATCATCAGCAAATAGTACTTGCCATTGTGCTTGATGACGGAACTGCCCTCCAATAAACCTTGTTCGTCAGCATCACGCTCGAAAATCTGACAATCTATGCCACCGGGCAAGGCATCACTCAGGTCTGCATTAAGTTCGGTCAGATGTCCTGTCCCATGAAACAGATACACACGTCCGTCATCATCGAAGAACAAAGAACCGTCGTGAAAATGACGGGGACGGCTTAATAGAGTCCATGGCCCGGCAGGGTCGGTAGCTGTATAGATAAATCCGCGTCCCGGTGCGCCGTTGGCACTGAACCAGACATAAAATTTCCCTTGATGATAGCGGATGGACGAAGCCCACTGCCCTTGTCCGTAGGCAGTGCTATCGCCTAACAGGTCATAACGGGGACCATCCTCGATGCGAGGGAACACATAGCTGATAGTCTCCCACTGCTGCATGTCAGCCGACCGCATGATGGGAGCACCCGGCATGAGGTGCATGGTGGTGGAGACCATATAGAAATAGTCGCCAGCACGACATACTGACATGTCGGGTACATCGGCATTGATAATCGGGTTGCGATAGCGATACTGCGCTGCAATGGGCACTGACAGGATGGCTAACAGGCACAACCCCAGAATACGAAAAACGCTTGTTGAATACATGATGATTTGATTTTACTTGTTTTGTTGATGTTTCTGATTTATGCGCATCGGAATCATTCCACTTGCCACCAGTCGAAATCGAACAATTCACCGTCCCCTCCCCGGAACAAGATAAACAGATCGTGCACACCGGTCAGTTGTTGTTGAATTTCAACGGTTAATTCTCCAGCCCGGCATACCGGTACCACAGCTAATATTTGACCGGCTGCATGGAATTCTATCGTTGCTCCGGTATCCTGCACTTTCATGACGGAAGCCAATAAGCGCTTGGCTCCCTCCTTGCCGAAGTCTACGGAGCGTAACCGCATCCAGTCGCCGTTGTGAATGGAAGTTACATAGTGATGATTACCTCCTGTGCGACGGTCGGTTTTCAGTCCGTAACTGTCAGCCATGGTTTCTGCCTCTACCCGTTCATAAGGATTTAAGTGGCTCACCGGGGTACGGACTCCTTCCCGGGTAAAGGGAATGAAGGGGATTTTGCCATCGGCCGTATAGCTGAACTCCTCAATGGCCGTAGAGCGTCGGAAACCTCCGCCGTTGACTGCCGTTCCGTTGTGGTAGAACATGAAATTACGTCCTTTGAACTCAATACTTCCGGCGTGAATGGTAAAGCTGTTTTCCGCTTCGTCCATGATGCGTCCCTCATATTTCCATGGACCGTTGATACTACGTGAAGTGGAATATGCCAGATGTTCGGGAACTCCTCCGGCTGCATAAACCAGATAGTAAAGCCCATTGCGTTTAGTCACCCAAGGACCTTCTTCGTAACCTGTTTTCAGTTTCTCCTTACCGAGTTGGTAATCCATCTTCATCACGAGCGGACCGAACGCTTCCGGGTCTTCCAGTCCTTTTACCGGCATGATTTCGCTACCCAAGGAAATCATGTCATCGTTCAATTTGGCATACCACAACCCGTTGTTCCCCCAAAAGAGATAGGCTTGTCCGTCATCGTCAATGAATACAGACGGGTCAATAAAACCCCAGGCGCCGGGTACAAGTGGCTTACCCAGCGCATCTTTATAAGGTCCTTCGGGCCGGTCGGCTACCGCCACGCCAAGGCCGTGCAAATGCATGGTGGTATCTTCGGCGCATACATACCAATACCATTTTCCGTTTCGCTCCACAGCTTGTGCCGCCCAGGCATTGTCACCCTGTCTGGCCCATTGAAACGTTTCGGTAGAGAGAGGAGTGCCCCGGTAGGTCCAGTTCACCATGTCGGTGGTACTGTAGAGCAGCCAGTCTTTCATTTTGAAATAAAGCGCATCGTCTTCGTCGTGGTCGACAAAAAGATAGACGGTGTCACCATGTACATAAGGTGCCGGATCGGGGGTATACAGGGTTTGAATGATGGGGTTCTGTGCCGCTAATGCCACAGAGAAAAGTGTTGCGGCAAACAGGCTGCATATTTTTTTCATCTTTCTACTTGTTATTAAATGGTGAGTATTCGAATGTTGAAAGTCATGATGCGGAAATCTTTTACCACTTCAGGGTTACTTCTCCTCCTTCATAAGCAACTTCGCGCATATCCATAGCTGCTTGTCCAGCCTGTACAAGAGCGATGCGGAAACGGCGTTGTTGCAGCATGCCCGGATAATTTCCCTTCCGTTCGCCTATGGTCAACGTACGAGTACGGTCGTCCCAACGGAAAGGAATGGTGGTATATACTCCCTTTTCGTAATTGTAATTGTCAAATTCATCCTCGTAGAGTGTGAACTCGCCATCAGCACCGGGGTAGACACGTATTTCGAGGTCATCCCAAGGCTTTTCCGTAGCATATTGCACGTCGGGTCCCAAAGGCAGGATACTGCCTGCACGTACATACAGGGGAATAGTAGCCAAAGTGGTTTCTTTTTCAATGGTTTGTCCTCCTTTAAAACGGGCATTCGTCCAAAAGTCATACCATTGCGTGCCGGCAGGCAGATATACTTCCGAACGGCGGGGTGCTGTAAAATCGACATGAAGATTGAATGGATCTGTTTCGGAGGCTTGGGCTGAAGAACTTTGGTTCCAACCTTCCATTTCGTCCGTGCTGATGATTTTCTCCGGTGTATACTGTGCTTCCAATACCGGAGCAACCAGTAGCGAAGAACCGAAGAGGAATTGGTCGTTGCAGTTCCATCCCTTGCGGTCTTCCGGAAAATCCATTACTAATGCGCGCATAAAGCTGGAATGCCGGGAAGTCACTTGCCAGGAAGTGGAGTAAATGTAGGGCAACAGGGAATAGCGCATGCGGATGGCTTGCTCAATGGCATCATAAACAGGCTCACCCGATTGTCCGAAGTAGTAAATCTCCCGTTTCATATCCGTACCGTGTGAACGCATCATGGGATTGAACAGCCCGAATTGCATCCAGCGTACATACAGTTCCTGGAAAAGCGGATTGCGGGTTGCACTACCGTCGGCATAAGTCCGATTGTAACCTCCGGAGAAAAATCCACCGATGTCGGTATTGAAATTGGGGTTACCTGTCAGCGTGAAGTTCAGTCCGGCCGGAATCTGGCAACGAAGTGTTTCCCAAGAAGAATTCACATCGCCCGACCATGTATTGGCACCGGTACGTTGTTGGCCGGCAAAAGCCGAACGGGTCAGGATGAATACACGCTTATCCGACGAAACTGCACGTTGATGGTCGTACACACCATTTACACTCATTAGAGGGTAGGCATTACGCACCCGGCGGAAAGAACCGAGCGCAGTAGGTGTTTCCATATCCTCGGGTTTGAAGTCAAGATGGTCGGGTTCCGTAGAATCCATCCACCAGCCATCCAGACCGAAGTCGTACAAGCGGGTCAGGTGCTTCCAGTAGATGTCGCGTGCCACTGGGCTGTAAGCATCATAGACACGGACTCCCGAAGGATAGTCCATGCGGGGCGGCCATTGCTCGCTGATGCCGCTTTGCGGCCAGGTAGAAAAGTTGAAAAGCAATCCTTTTTCTGCCAAGTCACGATAAGGTTTGGTCTGCGGTCCGAAAGAAGACCAGATGGAGATAATCAGGTGGGCATGTTGCCGGTGCACCTCATCTACCATCTGTTGGGGCTCATTGAATTCAGAATTCATGAATTCCATGGCGTTCCATAAGTAGTTGTTACCCCAATACTGCCAGTCTTGGATAATACCGTCCAAAGGTACACCCAGTTCGCGATGACGACGCACTACTTCCAACAGTTCTTCTTGTGAGCGGTATCGTTCGCGGCTTTGCCAAAAACCGTATGTCCATAGAGGAAGCATCGGTACGCTTCCCGTCAGCCGGCGCATGGCTGCAACGACATCATCTGCCTGTTCGCCTACCATGAAATAGTAGTCTATACAGTCACCCACTTCGGATTCGAAGAAGGTTTCCTCTGGTTTGTCGGCAAAACGGGTCGGCGAATAGTTATCCCAAAAGAGGCCATATCCTTTGACCGACTGGAAGAAAGGAACCGCATCTTCCACATTGCCTTGTACCAGTACACGGTCTTCACCCCGTTGCGACATTTTACCGTTTTGCAGGATGCCCAGCCCATAGATAGGCTCTTCCTTATCGAGACGGAATCCTTGACGTACTATATAGCTGCCTTGGTCTGCTCCTTCTTGCCGGCAGGTAAATTGGGAAGATGTCTCACGCAACAGACGTTTACCCCGTACATTAGTGAAAGCTATGCTACCGTCCCGTTTGTTTATCGTTAAAGTAAGAGCCGAACTTTTCAAGGTCAGCAGATTGTTTCCTTCGTGACGCAACACCTCAGTAGCCTCCGGCTGGAGTGTCACGGAAAGACTCTGTTTCTCCGGACGGTTTGTGATTGATGCCGGATATTTCAATATCCGTACAATGTCGGGGGCATAGAAAATGATTTGACATTCGGTCTGCCCGTCCACCGTAGTCAAGTTTATACGATTTTCTCCGCTATTTGTTTGCGCATACAAGAGAAAAGAAGATGCCAAAAGCATCCATAAGAAAACCGTTATTTGTTTCATCCTATTCATAATTTAAAGGTTATTGTTATTGACACGTGATGATTCGTCCCTCCTCGTCATATTCCAATTCACAGACTTTCAGGCTGCGAAGCCATGTCTTTCCTCCGGAGGGGACACAGTCGTGATGGAATAGATACCACTTGCCATGGTAGGATACAATGGCATGATGCGTGGTCCAGCCCACTACAGGAGGCAAGATGACTCCCTGATAGGTGAAGGGACCATAGGGATTGTCGCCAATGGCGTAACACAACAGATGGGTATCACCGGTAGAATACGAAAAATAGTATTTGCCCTTGTACTTATGTACCCATGAAGCCTCGAAGAAACGACGTTCGGTATCGCCAGCCCGTAGCGGCTGGCCTTCTGCATCCAGAATGACTACCGGACGGGGGGCTTCGGCAAACTGTAACATGTCCTCGGAAAGTCGGGCTACACGTGCTGTCAATGCCGGTTCGTTTCCTTCGGGCAGAATGGCACTTTCCAAAGCCTTATTGTCCCGATAGCGTTGGAGCTGCCCTCCCCATAAACCACCGAAATACATATAAAAGCATCCGTCACCGTCATCCAATACGGCAGGGTCGATGCTATAGCTTCCCCGCATGGGATCGGGCTGAGGAATAAAAGGTCCTTCGGGGCGATCGGATACCGCCACGCCGATACGGAAGATGTCATTCCGGTCTTTCAACGGAAAGTACATATAGTATTTGTCTCCTTTGCATACCACGTCGCAATCCCATAGCTGACGTCCTGCCCACGGAATGTCGGCTACCCGCAATACCACACCGTGGTCGACAACTTCGCCATGCATCACATCGTCCGTGGAGAATACATGGTAATCGTTCATGTCGAAATGGTCGCCGTTATCATTCTCCGGAATGCCGCTTTCCCTATCGTGGGAAGGATAAATATAAACACGTCCGTTAAATACATGTACGGCAGGATCTGCCATATAATCCCAAGGGACTAAATATCTTGCTTCTTTTTTCATAATGAAAATGTTGATGATTAATAAATTCATTTTTTAAGTATCCGGACATTAAATATGCCACCTGCCACTGTACCGGTACGGCTACGGAAAGTGACGGTAATGGTTTCTTTGCCGTCTGTCATCGTTGCCGGAAGCGGGTATTCCACGTCTACGTGCTCTTGACGGTTCCACCGGCCGGAAATATTCTCTTCGACCAGCACTTCGCCATCTACCAGAATGTCGAAAGCCCGAGCTGGATCAGTTGTTTCATTTCCCCAGTAGCGTACCAGAAGGGTTAGCTCTTTCAAACCGTCCGTATTCAGTGTGTATTCAAAATAACCTCCGTCGCGGGCATCGCGCCATGCTTCGTTCTCAAAATATCCGGTAGAGGAATTTTCCTGTTTCATCAAGTGGTCGGCTTCGGGTTGTTGCTCGCCGGGAGCTACTGCATCCACTGTGCGTCGGTCGAGCAGAAGTTTGCGTTGCTCGGTTTCTTCCACGGTTTGACGGTAATCGGCATATTCCTCAGGAGTCATGGAAAGCCAGTACATCATATAACGGCAATCGTGCAGACGGAAAAAAGGTTCCAATACCAAAGAAGCATATTTCTCTTCGAACAATCCGGGTACCGTATAGCAGAGAGGTTTGCCGGATACGGGTTGCATCTGTTCCAATTTGGCGATGATTTCGTCCCGCTTGCCTACCAGGACCGGGGTGTTGAACAGGGATACTAACGGACCGTGGGCGATATGTCCCCAACGGTCGTCTCCAGCCACCAAGCCATCCAATCCTTCGGTACCCATTCGTGCACCTAATAATACCGGACCACGCAAGATAGCGATATATTGGGGCACATTGGGCAGTTCTTCTACAGATACAGACATAGGCAGTTCCAACTGAACCTTGTCACCGTCTTTCCAGATGCGTTCTATTTCTATGTATGAGGAAGAAACCGAAGCGGCCGCATAGTCCTGTCCGTTCAATACGGCTTGCATGGCTCCGGTCCGACACCAATGGGGATGGCGAATCAGTAACTTGAACTTCATCGGCTTTTCCGTACGAATGGTCAGACGGACACTTTCTTCATCTGGGAATTTCGTTTCCTGAATAATCCGGACGCCCCGTTCTGCCCAATCCAGTTCCGAAGCGATGAAAAGATTCACGTAGAGTTCGTTTTCCGTATGGGTATAAATAAGCTCACCGTACTTCCCGTGGTTCTCCATACCGGTACCTACGCAACACCACATGGCACTGTTGGGGGCTGAATATACGCGATAGTGTGCAGGACGTGCCGGTGTAAAATAGACATATCCCCCATGTTCGGGATGTTGGGTAGAGAGTATATGATTCAGCACAGCCCGTTCGTAATAATCGGCATAACGGGCTTCAGGGTTCAGACGAAATAACCCTTCGGTCAGTTTGAGCATGTTGTTGGTGTTGCATGACTCAGGACCTTCCCGGTCGTACACATAACTCAGGCAATCTTCAGCCGGGGCGAAATGCTCACGGCGGCTGTTCCCTCCTAATGCCAGCGAACGGGTCTCGACCACGGTCTGCCAAAAGAATTCGGACGCCTTTCTATAAAGAGCCGCATCCTCGGTGTGTCCGGAGCGGGCGCTTAGTTCTGCAATACGTTGGTACCCTACTACTTTGGGAACCTGCGTGTTGGCATGTTTGTTATCCAGATTGTCGATGCCTGCCGCCATGCTGTCTAATAACCAGTGGTGGGAAAAACGTTTGGCTGCATCCAGGTATTTCACATCACCCGTCATTTCGTAGGCGTCTGCATATACTTCATCCATACCGCCGAATTCATTTTCCAGCATTTGTTCCATCTGTTCGTCACTGAGGGGAGCAATGACGGTCAATCCCCAATCACATAAGTCGAGAAACATTTGCCGGGCCTCTTCATTACCTCCGTAAGCCCAAGCATCGCGTAACCCGGCGTATGTCTTGTGCAAGTTATACCAGGGTACCCAGTATTTCCATATCAAGCCGACATTGCCTTGCTGTATTTCTTTCCAAAGCCGTTCTCCGTCGGGTACTCCTCCGATGTATCCGTTGCCGTGTGCTTCTTGGCAACGCTTCAGTTCGCTTACCATGTAGTCCATCCGTTGGCGGCATTCGGCATCGCCTGTAGCGGCATAATGAATGGCAAGGGCCGACAGGTAATGGCCTCCCACATGGCCGTCCAATCCTTCCCAGTTCGAAAAACCTTCGGCTTTAGAAGGCAGTCCGGCTTCTTTGAGATAGGGAGCCAGCAGACGGTCGGTGTCGTATTGTTTGAGTGTCTTTACATTCAAGTCGCAAGCCTGTTTGAAAGGCCCTTCCAACAGCTTTACCCGGTTTAGTCCGAAAGTGTTTGGATAAAGTTTGTCTTGTGCCTGTATACCTGCCAGTACACCCAGCAGGCAACATACGGTCAGAATGTATTTTTTCATAAGCTAATTAAGATAAATAATTTTCTGTTTTATTGAGTTGAGTCGGTTGTAATCAGTTGTTGGACAAAAGGCTTGGGCTGATAGTTGCGGTCGAACAGCAGAGGGTAGTCACGCCGTCCTTTCACCGGGAAATCGTTTTTCCATGAATCGCCATCGGTCACGCCCCATACACAGACACGCGAAACAATGTCCGAACGACGGCGGAACAAGTCGAAGAATTGTTTCATCCGTTCGTTCCACATACAGGCTACGGAATCGGGTAATCCTTCAGGATAAGGGTCGAGTGTCCGGTTGAAGGTAACGGTATCTGCCAGATTGGCTGTTTGTGCCACCGTAGGCAGGGCACTCATGTCCCATTCGGTTATCATGACCTTTACTCCCTCATCGGCAAATGCCTGCATGCTGGCTTCCATATCTTTCAGGGTGGGATAATCCATTCCCATGTGTCCTTGCATACCCACGGCATCTATGCGCAAACCCCGTTCTTTCAACGTGCGGACCAACCGGCTTACTGCTTTTCGTTTACCTTCGGTGTGCATGTTGTAGTCATTGTAGTAGAGTTCGGCATCGGGATCGGCTTCGTGAGCATACTGAAAGGCAAGCGGGATGAATTCTTCTCCCAAAATCTCGTAGAATTTGCTGGGGCGGTATGTGCCATCTTCCATCAAGGCTTCGTTCACTACATCCCAACCGAAAACTTGTCCCCGGTAACGTGACACAACGGTCTGTATATGCGATTTCATCCGTTGTTTTAGCACTTCGGGCGATACATTCTTTCCTTCGCTATCCACGCAAAACCAAGCTGGAAGTTGCGAGTGCCATATCAGGCAATGCCCGATGATTGTCATGCCATTCTCTTGCCCCCAGCGGACAAACTCATCGGCCTGTTCAAAGCGGAATTTTCCTTCTTCCGGTTGAAGTTCTTCACATTTCATGCAGTTCTCCGCTACAATGGAATTAAAATGCTGTTTTACAAGAGCGGTTGCACGTGCATCCATGCCCGATGATTGGCGGACATTGAGCGCCACACCCATCAGAAACTCATCGGCCACCGCATGTTTCAATGAGTCCGTGCTTTCCTTTTCCGGTTTACAAGCGAGACAAAGGATCATGGATAGAAAAAGTAAAATACATTTGCTGTTCATAGATACGATTTTTTTAATTGAAACTCGGTAAATTTGCAGGAAGCGGCATTAGGATTTTCTTCTTGCATCCAGTTCTGCCTGCATCCGTTCGTTATACTGCTTGGTTATCGGGTAGAAGGTTAACGCTATTACGCCTACCAGGAAAAGACAGGCAGGGATGAGGCTGGCTGAAAGCACAATACCATGTACCGCCTGACTGCTCTGTACCGCCGAGACTCCCGAGACATAGCCGAAGCCTGACAAGAGGAATCCCAATACGGCTCCTCCCATACCTAATCCGGCTTTCAGGGCGAAAACCACTCCGGCAAAAACAAAGCCTGTGGCGCGTCGGTAGTATATGTATTCGAAATGATCTGCCACATCGGCCATCATGGCCCAAAGCAAGGGAACGGTAGGAGCATAAGCCAGACTTTTCAGAATGTTCAGTACAAACATAGACTCGACATCGCATGTTCCGGGGAAATAAAACAGGGCTGTAAATAGGGCTGTTAAGGACAGGCAGACCACAAACACTCTTTTCTTGCCGAACTGGTTGGCCAAGTATCCGGCCAGTACAGCCACTCCGATGAATTGCACGATGGCTCCCACCATGTTAAATACACCGAATCCCACTTCATAAGCTTTGTCGGGGCTGTTTACGATTAATCCGAAGGCATTCAACAAGGTATATCCGATACCTCCTGACGGTTCATGGATTACCAATCCCAATTTCTCCAGAAAGGCATACAGGGCTTGATTGTCCACATAATTCTCAAAATAGTAATTCATGGCACTCCCCCACATGGCCAATGTGGTGAAAAGGAACAAGGTCAGGATGAACATGGAACGCCAGGGAATGCTGCCCAATACGTGACGGATATCGTTCTTCACGTCTATCTTCTGTCCGGCGGGCGGTGAAATCCGCTCACGGGAGGTAAAGAAGGTAATGAGCAGAAACAGAAAGCCTATGCAGGCAAACAGCGTAATCGTATAAAGCCATCCGTGCGCTTTGTCACTTCCTTCTGAAAATTTACTAACCAACGGCAATGTCAGCCCCTGCACCACGAACTGCGCCAAAGTAGCTGCTATGAAGCGGACGGACGTAATGCTGACCCGCTCTTTGGCATCGCCTGTCATAACTCCGCCTAACGAGGAGTAAGGGGTGTTGTTGAAAGAATACATCACCATTAATAAAGTATAGGAAATCGTGGCGTAAAGGGCTACCAGAGCTTTGTCTTCGATGCCAGGATTGTAGAATGCCAATACATAAAATACCATAAACGGCAGGGCTGTCCACAATACCCATGGGCGGTATTTGCCGAAACGGGTTTGTGTCCGGTCGGACAACACTCCTACCGTGGGGTCGACAAAAGCGTCGACAATTCGTGCTACCAGCATGACCGTACCGGCTACGGCCCCTTCCAAACCGAAAATATCGGTATAGAACTTCGTCTGGTAAATCATCATCATCTGAAAGACGAGATTGGCGGAGCAATCTCCCAGACTATAGCCAATCTTTTCGGCCATTGTTACTTTTTGATGTTGCATATTCATGGATTTCAAATTTAAGTTTCTACAAAATAATTCCGGCCTAAGGCATAAACCGAAACCCGGAATTATGAATCAAATACCTATTGAAAACTGTTCATTCAATGGAAACACTATTTGCTTTTATCGTGCAAAAATGTCTCTGAAATTGCAATTTTTTCCTTTTCCTATTCTTATAGGCAAAATTATGGAATGGTTTCGAAAAACGGTTAACAGCAAGCGACATCTATTTCTGTTCAAGCGACATCTACCCTGCGAAATGCGACTTTTTCTTTGTTCAAAGCGACATGATAAGCTTCAGATGCCTGCATCGGCACACGCAACTATCTGCTTCGGCACACGCATATATATCCGAAGGGAAACTCACATAAGTGAAGATCCGCTTGAGGCGGCACATCCTCATAGGGGCATCGGATACCAAAGCGTTACAATTGTTACAAATGACAATTGACAATTAGTAAAAGCCGAAAAGGAGAATAGCGCTATTAATAAATTATATTATATATAACTTTCTCTTTGGAACCTCCTTGTTAAAATCCGATTTTTGTATTTGTCATTTGTAACAATTGTAACGCTTTGTGTCTTTTAACATACACAAAGACAACGTGCATGTCCTTAGTCCCTAAGACTTGATTTAGCGCAAGATTTTCAAGGGGAAGCCCGATTATTCTCCTTCTAAAAGAACACGGTAATCCGCTTTCCGCTAATTTTGCGCCCGATTTTAGTTGGAGTAATATGGCACAATCAAAAGAGATGACTTCGGGGGCTTCCTTACCGTTGATATTCAATTTCACCTTGCCCCTTTTATTAGGAAACTTATTACAGCAGACCTATTCATTAGTCGATGCGGCTATTGTCGGCAAGTTTTTGGGCATTAACGCCTTGGCGGCAGTAGGGGCGAGCACTTCCGTCGTGTTTCTGATATTGGGATTCTGTAACGGATGTTGCGGAGGCTTTGCTATTCCCGTAGCACAGAAGTTCGGTGCGCGCGATTATGTCACGATGCGCCGTTATGTTTCGGTCAGCCTGAAGATAGCAGGAGTCATGTCGGTCGTGATAACCGTCATTACAAGCTTGCTTTGTGCCTTCATCCTGCAAAGCATGCAGACGCCTGAAAACATTTTCGAAGGAGCGTACCAGTATTTGCTCATCACGTTCATAGGCATACCCTGTACGTTTTTCTACAATCTTCTGTCAAGCATTATCCGGGCATTAGGGGATAGCAAGACCCCGTTCTGGTTCTTGCTTCTTTCTACAGTGCTCAATATATTCCTCGACTTGTTCTGCATTTTGGTATTGGGATGGGGAGTAGCCGGGGCGTCCATCGCCACGGTTGTTTCGCAAGGCATCTCTGCCGTATTGTGCTACATATATATGAACCGCAAGTTTGAGATACTCCGCACTACGGCATCCGACCGGCGTTACCGTCCGGAACTGGCGAAGCAGCTCTTGTCCATAGGCGTGCCGATGGGGCTTCAGTTCTCCATTACCGCCATTGGCAGCATCATGCTTCAAAGTGCCAACAACGCATTGGGTACGGCATGTGTAGCCGCATTTACGGCTGCTATGCGCATCAAGATGGTTTTCCTGTGCGCCCTCGACAGCTTGGGCATGGCGATGGCTACGTATAGCGGACAGAATTACGGTGCCGGGAAACCCGACCGCATCTGGCAAGGCATCAAGTCGGCGGTAGTCATGATGATGGTTTATATCGTAGCGGTGAATGTCATCATTTGGGGATGGGCAGACAAGATTGCTCTTTTATTTATCGATCCCAGCGAGACGGAAATTATTAAAGATACCGCTCTTTTTGTTCACATCAATGTCTCTTTCTTTCCCTTGCTTGGATTGCTGAGTGTGCTTCGCTATAGCATCCAAGGGGCTGGCTATACCAAATTGGCAATGTTCTCTGGAGTGTCCGAAATGGTTGCCCGTGTCTTGGTGAGCCTCATCATAGTCCCGATGTTCGGTTTCTTAGGCGTATGTTTCGGCGACCCGATGGCATGGCTTTTCGCCTGCCTTTTCCTGGTTCCCGCTTTCTCATACGTTTACCGGCGGCTGCATCTCATCGTGGCGAAAGAGAGAAATTAATTTTCTCACCACAGATGACACAGATTAAATCTATCAATGTGATATGAATGGTTCATCGTGATAGTTGATTTAATCTGTGTCATCTGTGGTGAACTTCAAATTTGGTCACTTTTACTTTTTTCGTTATCTTTGCATCCCAAACGCTGTAATTAAGAAAACTATATGAAGAATATCCGAAATTTCTGCATCATCGCCCATATCGACCATGGGAAATCTACGCTTGCCGACCGCCTGCTGGAATATACCCAAACGATTAAAATTACGGAAGGGCAGATGCTTGATGACATGGATTTGGAACGGGAACGGGGCATTACCATTAAGAGCCATGCCATTCAAATGGAATATATGTACAACGGAGAAAAATATATTCTCAACCTGATTGACACTCCGGGGCATGTAGACTTTTCGTATGAAGTGTCTCGCTCTATCGCTGCATGTGAGGGAGCTTTATTGGTCGTAGATGCCTCACAGGGCGTACAGGCTCAGACTATCTCGAATCTTTATATGGCATTGGAGCACGACTTGGAAATCATTCCGGTAATGAATAAATGCGACATGGACAGTGCCATGCCTGACGAAGTGGAAGATGAAATTATCGACCTGCTGGGATGCAAGCGCGAAGAGATTATCCGTGCGTCAGGGAAAACCGGCATGGGGGTAGAAGAGATTCTGAAAGCTGTAGTAGAGCGTATCCCTTGCCCGACAGGAGATGAAAATGCACCGCTTCAGGCTTTGATATTCGATTCGGTATTTAATTCGTTCCGTGGCATTATTGCCTATTTCAAAGTAGAAAACGGCGTTATCCGCACAGGAGACAAGGTGAAGTTCTTCAATACCGGAAAAGAATACGACGCGGATGAAGTGGGCGTATTGAAAATGGACCTGGTGCCCCGCAAAGAATTGCGGACCGGCGATGTAGGTTATATCATTTCGGGCATCAAGACATCGCGTGAAGTAAAAGTCGGCGATACGATTACGCATATCGAACGTCCTTGCGAAAAAGCCATCGAAGGGTTTGAGGAAGTCAAGCCGATGGTCTTTGCCGGCGTTTATCCCATTGAGGCGGAAGATTATGAGAATCTGCGTTCTTCGTTGGAAAAGCTTCAGTTGAATGACGCCTCGCTGACTTTCCAGCCCGAATCATCCTTGGCGTTGGGCTTTGGTTTCCGGTGTGGCTTTTTAGGCTTGCTCCACATGGAAATCGTGCAGGAGCGTCTGGACCGTGAGTTCAACATGAATGTCATCACCACCGTGCCGAACGTTTCTTATATGGTGTACGACAAGCAGGGAGGCGTGCAGGAAGTGCACAATCCCGGCGGCATGCCCGACCCGACACTGATAGACCATATTGAAGAGCCTTACATTGATGCATCAATCATTACTACGACTGATTATATCGGTCCGATTATGACGCTTTGCCTTGGGAAGCGGGGAGAACTGGTACGTCAGGACTATATATCAGGGAATCGGGTGGAATTGCATTATAAAATGCCTTTGGGCGAAATCGTTATCGACTTCTACGACAAGTTGAAGAGCCTTTCAAAAGGATACGCTTCCTTCGATTATCATACCGCCGGTTTCCGCCCATCGAAATTGGTGAAGCTGGATATCCTGTTAAACGGAGAGCCGGTGGATGCGCTTTCTACCCTTACTCATGTAGACAATGCATACGATTTGGGACGCCGTATGTGCGAAAAGCTGAAAGAACTGATTCCCCGCCAGCAGTTTGAGATTGCGATTCAGGCTGCTATCGGAGCCAAGATTATTGCCCGCGAAACCATTAAAGCCGTACGTAAGGATGTAACGGCAAAATGTTATGGAGGTGATGTGAGCCGTAAGCGTAAATTGCTTGAAAAGCAGAAGCGGGGCAAGAAGCGCATGAAGCAAATCGGTACGGTAGAGGTTCCGCAAAAAGCGTTCCTGGCAGTATTGAAGTTGGATTAAAAAAACACGAACGCTCGTATCGGCTGATGCGGGCATTCATATCAGACAACGCATACGCTTGTATGAAGCCATACGGGCGCATGCGTTTTTTTAGAAGCTGTTTTGAATTTCTCCAAAAAGTTTTTCTTGGCTTGATGCATCCGTTTTCGTGTGTGCTTTGGGCGATTTTTTGGTCCTTTCCGCTCCTGTTCTTCGTCAGATAGCCCGCTATCTTCCTCATCACAGAAGCGAAAATGCCTCAAAAACTCATCCCAAATCAGCGCACGATAAATTCAAAACAGCTTCTTATTGGCCTATACTTCTCGCGGCATTAATTTGTACATTTTGCGGATGCCATCATGTAAAGACGATTATAACTCCTTGGGGGTGTCATACATCTTTTACGAAATCACAGCCCAGTTCACGTTTTTCTTCCTCAACTCCTTTAATTGTTGCCAGACGACAGCATTCTCGGGACGTGTACCTTGCGGGTCTGCCTCAAGCAGATGTTCCGCGATTTCACGGACGTACTGAAGAAGCTGTCCGTCACGGGCAATGTCGGCAATCTTCAAATCGAATGCCACACCGCTCTGTTGCGTCCCTTCCAAATCTCCGGGACCGCGGAGCTTCAGGTCGGCTTCGGCTATCTCGAAACCGTCGTTTGTATCTACCATAATTTGAATGCGCTTGCGGGTATCTTCTGTCAGCTTATATCCGGTCACAAGGATGCAATACGACTGGTCGGCGCCACGCCCTACTCTTCCTCTTAATTGATGAAGCTGCGACAAGCCAAAGCGTTCGGCATTCTCAATGACCATGACCGAAGCATTGGGCACATTTACCCCGACTTCGATGACCGTAGTCGCCACAAGTATCTGCGTTTCATTCTCGACAAAGCGCTGCATCTCCGCATCTTTCTCCGCAGCCTTCATCTTGCCGTGCACCTTGCTCACCTTGTATTCGGGAAAAGCTTCGCACACGTGCAGATATCCGTCTTCCAGGTTCTTGATGTCCATCTTCTCGCTTTCCTGAATCAGGGGATAGACAATGTATGCCTGCCTGCCCTCCTGGAGTTGCTTACGGATAAAAGCGTATAACAGAGCACGCCGGTTGTCAAACTGATGAATCGTCTGTATCGGCTTGCGTCCCGGAGGCAGTTCATCGATAACCGAGACGTCCAAATCACCATACAAAGTCATGGCAAGCGTACGGGGGATGGGCGTGGCAGTCATTACCAACACATGAGGCGGACACGTGTTTTTCTTCCAAAGCTTGGCACGCTGGGCGACACCAAACCGATGCTGTTCGTCAATCACCACCAATCCGAGCGAAGAGAAATTTACGGTATCTTCGATAACGGCATGCGTGCCGATAAGTATCTGCACCTCGCCCGTCACCAAATTGCGCAAGATTGTTTCCCGCTTCTTGCCTTTCACATTTCCTGTCAGCAGTTCTACACGGACAGGCATCCCGGCAAGGAAACGGGTAATGGTCTCATAATGCTGGTTGGCAAGGATTTCGGTCGGCGCCATCATACACGCCTGATAGCCGTTGTCTAAAGCGATGAGCATGGTCATCAGTGCCACAAGCGTCTTTCCGCTTCCTACATCGCCCTGAAGCAGACGGTTCATCTGCCTGCCGCTTTTCATGTCGCGGCGCATTTCCTTGATGACCCGCTTCTGCGCTCCGGTAAGCTGGAAGGGAAGGTTCTGCTCATAAAATGTATGGAAGATTTCACCCACTGTACCGAACACAAGTCCGCGGAACTTGTTCCGGCGTTCCAGCGTGTAACGCAAGATATTCAACTGCACGTAAAAAAGTTCCTCAAACTTCAGGCGGTATTGCGCACGCCGCAGCAAATCGGGGTTTTGAGGAAAATGAATGTTATGCAATGCATCGGAAAGCGGCATCAGGCGGTGCTGTTCTATCAGTTGCGGGCTAAGCGTCTCTTCGATTACCTCCCGCTGGAGGGCGGCAAAAAGATTCTTCATCAACTTCTCAACCGCATGCGAGTTCAGGTTGCTCCGCTTCATTTTCTCCGTTGTATTGTAATAAGGCTGAAGCCCCATATTCGAAAGGACCAGTTCATCGGCAGGGTCAATATCGGGATGAGCGATGTTTATGCGTCCGTTGAATACCGTCGGCTTACCGAAAACAATGTAAGGTTCGTGCGCTTTGTATTTGCCCTCAACAAATTTCAAGCCTTGAAACCAAACCAAGTCAACGACTCCTGTACCGTCCGAGAAATGCCCGACCAGACGGCGTTGCCTTCCTTCGCCAAAGGTTTCGAAGCTCAATATTTGTCCGCGCAACTGGATGTAAGGCATATTCCCGTCTATCTCATGAATGTAATAAAGCCGGCTGCGGTCTACGTATTTATAAGGAAAATAATACAACAAGTCCTTGAAGGAACGGATGTTCAGTTCCTTCTCCAAAACGGCAGCCCGCTGGGGGCCTACTCCTTGTAAATACTTTATATCACGTAATGATAAATCGGACATAGTTTTATTAATTGAACACAGAGACACGGAGACACAGAGTTTTTTATTTATCTTCATTCGTGAAGATTACAATTTATCTCCTTCTCTGTAATTAAAATCTCTGTGTCTTTGTGCCTCTGTGTTCCAATTTAATTCAACACAACATTTCCGCCAATTTCAAATCAAACGGAGTGGTCAACTTGATGTTCTCGCGGTTGCCTCTCACTAATTCCACCCGATGACCGAGTGCCTCTACCACCGAAGCGTCATCGGTGAAGGCAGGTACATAAGGCTGGGCGTATGCTTGTTTCAATAGCGAAGCACGGAATACCTGTGGAGTTTGCACCAACTTATACCGGTCGCGCGGAACCGTTTCGCTCCCTCCGTCTTCCGATATCCGGCGAATGGTTTCCACGATATCCACGACCGGAATTGCCGCCCCTTTCTCTTCCGCGCTCCGGTAGCATTCCGCAATCACATCCGGCGAGACAAAAGGGCGCACTCCATCGTGTACCCCGACCAATGCATCTTCTTCCACCAATGCCAACCCATTCTTAACCGAATGGAAACGGGTTTCTCCCCCATCGGCTATCCGGTGCGGAAGCGTAAAGCCATACTTCTGGCATAACTGCTTCCAATACGCTTGCTGGTCTGCCGGCAACACGACAATCAAGCGGATAGCCGCATCGTATGCATGGAAAGCTTCCAATGTACGCATCAATACGGGTTTCCCTTTAACCGGAAGGAACTGCTTGGGGATATCGCCTCCCATACGCAAGCCTTTGCCTCCGGCGACTATCACTACATATTTTTTCACTCGGCGAAAAGCATTCCGTTCTTCACTTCAGCTACCTTACCGGCTCCGGCAAACTTTTCAAGGATAGCAAAACCAAATGCAGAAGCGGCAGCCGGTCCCTTACCTAAGATAAAGTTATCGGCAACTTCCACCATATTGCCGGTATATTCCGCACCTTCCAGGTATTTATCGAAGCCCGGATAGCAAGTAGCCTTCTTGCCTTTCAGCAAGCCGCGTCTTCCGTATACCAGCGGAGCCGCACAGATAGCGGCAAGCGGCTTCTGCGCATCGGCAAAGCTACGCACCAGCACATCCAGCCCGGCATGTGCATCCAGATTGGTCGCACCGGGAAGCCCGCCCGGCAAGACTATCATTTCGATGTCTTCTTCCTTCAAGTCTTCTATCAGGCAATCTGCCGTGACAGGAACACCGTGCGCACCGGTTACAGCCGGTTCACCCGTTACAGATACAGTCTTTACACTCAAACCGCCCCGACGCAGAATATCAAGCGGGAACAGGGCTTCCACTTCTTCAAAGCCCGTAGCTAAAAAGATACAAATCGATTTCATAGAGTTATTTTAATTTAAAGTAATACGTTATTGTCCCAGACTGGTTATTCACACCGTCCACTTGGTTGAACCTTGCCCGGCGTGCCGCCTCCTCCGCCGCACGTCTCAATGCCGGGTTCACCGTATTGGTGCGCTTGTTTATCTGCGTGCTGATTACCCTGCCCGACGGGTCTACCACAATGGTAACAACCACACGCCCTTCATCTTGCACATTATATACCGGCAAAGGCAGGCCTCCGGGACCCAACGAACGTCCGTTCAGGTCGAATACGCCCGATGCCCCTGTGCCCGATGTCTTTCCTTCGCTTCCGTTTCCTGTAGGGCTGCCTTGATTCCCTTCACCTTCGCTCTTACCGGTGCTTCCCATTTTAGCCCCCTTTCCGAAAGCTCCGGCTATCTTGTCCGATGCTGCCTGTGCCGCGGCACGTTCCGCTTCGGCACGTTTCTCGGCTTCGGTCTTTTCCCTGGGCTTCGGATGTTCCGCCGTTTTCTCTTCCTTCACCGCCTCTTCCCGTTTCTGCTCTTTCCGGGGTTCTTCCTTCTTCACCTGCAAAGACGGTTCATCGGCTTGGGTAATCAACGGCTGTTCCCCCCCGCCGTCAGGCGCAGACACATCCGGTTCCGATGCTTCAGGCTGAGGAAGCAAATCCACTTCGGTCAACGTATAAGGGTCGGCATCGCCTTGTCCCGTAGCGTTGTCTCCCAACATCACAGGCACACCGCCTTCTTCTTGCTTCGCCGGAAGGACAAGCACATACAGGAACAAGAACACGAGCACTGCCACATGCAACACCACGGTTCCTATTATTCCGATTATCTTGCTTCGTTTCACAATTCTGTTTTTTAAGCTGACAAGTTAACGAGTTAACAGGGTTTCAAATACCTTAGTAAAACTATTCAAACCTTGTTGCCTTGTCAACTTGTTACCTTGTTTACTCTAATTCATTCTTTATCCGGCCTCCGCGTAGCGAGCACCATCTTGTAATGGTTTTCGTTCGCGATGTTCAATACCCGCACAATTTCCCGGTAAGGGATGGACTCATCGGCATATAGCGCCACATACATTTCCGGTTCCCTTGCGGCACATTCCTGCAAAAACGAAGGCACCTCATCCAGCGATAAAGGCATCTCGTCATCATTTCCGAACGCACCGTAATAATTCAGATCCTTGTCGATAATCACCCGCACCATCGGCTTTGCCGAAGTCTGTTCCGAGCCTTGGGGAAGCAACACCTTGATGGCATTGGGCGAGACCATCGTAGAAGTAATCATAAAAAATATCAGCAACAGGAAGATGAGGTCGGTCATCGACGACATGCTGAAGCTGGGCGATATTTTCTGTCTTCTTTTCAACGCCATACGCTTATCGTTTTTCGTCGGGTTCGTTTATCAAGTCCATAAATGCCATCGTACGGGCTTCCATCTGGCTCACCACCTTATCCACCCGATAAACCAAGTGGTTGTAAGCAAACATCGCTGCAATGCCGACCACCAAACCGCCTACCGTAGTAATCATCGCCTCGTAGATACCGCCCGAAAGCAAGGTAATGTCAATGTTATTGCCGGCATTTGCCATGTTCCAGAAGGCACGCACCATACCGGTCACCGTCCCCAGAAAGCCCAGCATCGGCGCACCGCTCGATACCGTAGCGATAATCGCCAGACCGTTCTCCAGCTTAGCCACCTCGATGTTTCCGGTATTCTCGATAGCCGTCTGCACATCCGATACCGGACGCCCCATGCGGGTAATGCCTTTCTCAATCATCCGTGCCGAAGGCGTATTCACCATCCGGCAATAGTTGATAGCCGATTTGATTTCACCCGTCTTGATATAATCCCGGATACGGTCCATAAACAACGGGTCCTCTTTTCCTGCCTTACGGATAGCGAAGGCACGTTCGAAAAATACATAAAAGGCAATGACCGACATAATTGCCAGTACAATCATAATCCATCCGCCCTTGCACGCCATGTCCCACAAATTCATTTCCGGTTCTCCCGAAGCTACAGGAGTCAATACCGGATTGGCTCCTGCCAACGTATCGGCAACGGTCTGCGCCGCCGCCAGCAATGTCATACTCATCATACTCTTTCCAGTTTGTTTTTTCTTGGTTGTATTTAATTTTATTATCTTTGCGTCCAACAAAATGCAAAGTTAGCAGAATTTGCGAACAACCTGCTCTCTTTACCGAATAAAGATTGATAAAAAGCTACAAGATATGCAACGAATCCTCAGATTTGCCCTTTTCGGGAATACATACCAAGAACATAAATCGGCGCACGTCACCCATCTGCTTGACATCTTGCGCCGCAAAAAAGCCGAGATATGCATCAGCAACGATTTCTACGACTTCCTGAAGCAACACACGGAAGCCAACCTGAAAGGCTTGAAGGTTTTTCAGGGAAACACGTTCGATGCCGACATGGTGCTTAGCATCGGAGGCGACGGAACGTTCTTGCGCGCGGCAAGCCGTGTAGGAAAAAAAGAGATTCCCATCTTGGGCATCAATACCGGACGGCTGGGATTCCTTGCCGATGTCTCCCCCAACCAGATGGAAGAAGCCTTCGATGAAATCTACGAAGGGAAATACCTCGCCGAACCCCGCCGGGTGCTGCACCTCTCCACCGAGAATCATGTACTGAAAGGCTATCCGTTTGCCCTGAATGAGATAGCGGTCTTAAAGCAGGACAGCTCATCGATGATTACCATCCGCGCCTACATTAACAATGAGTTGCTCTGCACCTATCAGGCAGACGGGTTGATAGTAGCCACTCCCACCGGCTCTACAGGTTACTCGTTAAGCGTAGGAGGGCCTATCCTTGTGCCCCAAAGCGGCACCATCAGCCTCACCGCCGTAGCTCCGCACAGCCTCAACATCCGCCCCATCGTGATACGCGACGAATGGGAAATCACGCTCGACATCGAAAGCCGGAACCATAACTTCCTGATTTCGGTAGACGGACGAAGCGAGACCTGCCGCGAAGGAACCCGCCTGCGCATCACTCGTGCCGACTATTTCGTGCGCATCGTCAAACGGTGCAACCATACGTTCTTCAATACCCTGCGCGAAAAAATGATGTGGGGAGTGGACAACCGGACAATTGACAATTAATAATTAATAATTAATAATTAAGAACCTTGTCACGCCGGATTTGCAATCCGGCGTAATCATATAAGTCATTTATGAGCAGCGACTTATCTGGAAGCATTCATTCAAACAAATAATCATAATACGCCTCCTTGCCGGTGAAGGCGCTCAGCAGTTCCGCATTGCCAAGAGGTGTTTGGTGCACCCCGTTATACAGCCTGATTTCATTGCGTATCAGATTGAAATCGTCATAAAACACGGAAAGGTTCAATGCCTTCATCAGGCGCAACATCGCGTATTGAACCGTATCGGCTTTCTCTTTCATCGTCTTTCTCAACGCAAGTGCATAAAGCGTATCAGCTTTCAGGAAGTCGTGCCTTGCTGTATCCCGATACCCGGCACGGTCTTCCAATGCCGCTTTCAAATGCCACATATCCGCCGCTATCGAATCGGGTACATTTGTTTCCATCTTCCGCAAGAGCGGCAATAATTCTTCCATCTTCCGGCTCCGAAGCAGGTAGATGTATTTGCTCAGGTAAGCTTTCTTTAGCGAAGGGCACATCAGCAGCGCGTCATCCAGCTTTTGCCGGACAAGCGAGTCATGCCGGCATACACGCGGATTCTCCCGGTCGACCGGCATATACCAGAAAGCCGAATCGGCACGCATCAGGCTGTCTGCCTCCTTCAGCAAACGCTCTGCCATCTCCTGATTAGGCACAACGGAAGGCTTCCTCTGTCCGCACGAAAAGAGGGAAAGCAAAACAAACAAAAGCAGTATGTCGCGAACGGTATGCATAAGTTTCATTCTTTCTCAGAACAAAAGTAAACAAAAAGAATTATCTTTGCAACAAAATGCCAAAAAGAAATGATTCGGAAAGTTGAACTTCAAGACGCCCACGCTTTAGCGGACATTTACAATCATTATATCGCGCACAGCACTGCCACTTTCGACATCCGTCCTATCGGTGAAGAAGAGATGCGTGAACGGATTGCCACCCTATCCGCCTGCCATCCGTATTTCGTATGCGAAGAAGAAGGGAAAATCGCCGGTTATTGCTATGCACACCCTTGGAAAGAGAAAGACGCTTACAGCCGGACATTGGAAACAACAGTCTATCTGGCACCGGGACAAGAGCGGAAAGGCATCGGAACACAACTGATGCGCCAACTGATTGACGAATGCCGACGCTCCGAAGTCCATTCGCTCATCGCCTGCATCACCGAAGACAACCAAGCCAGCTGCCTTTTTCACGAACGGTTAGGCTTTACCCAAGTGTCCCATTTCAAGGAAGCGGGCTTCAAGTTCGGCAAGTGGGTGGGGATTATCGATTATCAGCTCATCCTATAGTTGGCAACTTCAACTAAATTTACTAACTTTGCGAAAATACCTTCCGCTATGAAACATGACACCTTATTAAATAGATACTTAAAAACGCAGATTCACGTTTACTTCCTATTCGGCATCTTCCTATTATTGCCGGCATCCCTTTCCGCCTCTTCCGGCAAAGAACGCCAAATTTCGTTATTGGAGAAAGCCGAACAAGAGCTGTATACCAATCCGCAACTTGCCGTCTACTACACTTTAGGCGCGCAGGATTCTATCCATTCCGCATTAGGACAGGCTCAAGCACTCTACGTCTATGCCCAAGCCGAGAAACTTTTAGGGAATTTCGACAATTGCATTCAGGCATTATACGAAGCGGAGTCTAAGCTTCCTTCCAAAGAAATCAAACTAAGAGGAAACATCTACAACCTAATGAGCCTGGGATACTGCAACCTGGGCGACTATAGCAAAGCCATCGACCTGAGCAACGATGCCATCGCATTGTTCCAGACCGAGCAAGACTCGCTCAACCTTGCCTTATGCTACAACAACCGGGGCATCATCCACACCTACATCAATGAATACCAGCAAGCCGACCGGTTCCTGAAAAAAGCCCTGGAACTCAACCGTTCTTCGCACGACCTGAAACGCATTGCCGCCAATCTGAACAACCTGTGCCTCTACAAAGGGAATATCAAAGAACAACTGAAATGGATAAACGAAGCCATTGTCATCAACAAAAACCTGAATGCCAAATGGTCGCTAAGCGAGAACTATAACAACCTGGGAAAACTCTACATATATGCAGGCAAATACTCCCAAGCGATAGATGCCTTAAAGACCGCCTACCGGATTGCATCCGAAGTAGGCGCCAAAGGGCTGATGTGTGACAATTACGAATATGCCGCACAAGCCTACAACGCCATCGGGAACTATCAAATGGCTTACCAAAAACAAGCTGCCCTCACCGAACTGAGCAAAGAGATACAGAATACCAACAAGCTGCGCTCGGTAGAACAACGCATCGCACAGGAAAAAATGTCCGTCCTCCAGCAAAAGGAAAGGCAGAAGCAACAGGAATACGAAATAGCCACACTCCAGCGAAACTTCATCACGTTCCTCATCATTATTGCCCTGCTTACCGTAATCGGCACCTTGCTGTTCCAGCGTTACAAGCGTAAGAAAAAGCTGCAATTGCTCAACGCCCAATACCGCATCGAACAATCGGAACATGAAATAGCCAAACTGAAAATGCAACAACAAAAAGCGGATTTGGAAAACGCACAACAGGCTTTGGAAACCAACAAGCAAGAGACCATGAACTTTGCCGTATTCCTGCAAAGCCGCAACGAACTGCTTGACAAAATCCAAGAACAAGTGCGCCAAAGCTACCGCATGGAACACTCGGAACTGATTGCCCACCTGAAGAAACTAAACGCGTTTATCAAACAATACCAGACTACAAACAAAGCCAACAGCACTACTCTGCAAACCATCGATGAGAAAAGCCAGGAGTTTCTGGCACACCTGACGGAACGGCATCCCAACCTGACACAAGGCGAAAAACACCTTGCCAGCCTGCTGCGTGTAAACCTTTCGACCAAAGAAATCGCCATGCTGACCGGCAACACGCCCAAGACCATCAACATGAACCGCTACCGCCTGCGCAAGTCATTGGGGCTTTCCGGAGAAGACGATTTAATCCAATACATCCAAAGCATCTGATTCTTCCCTTATATCCTGCACAATACAGATTCGTGTATGTTGTATATGCCACATGACCCAACCATGCATGGTATAAACCATACTCAGATTAGTTAAAAGGTTACCGTTATTATCTTCTTGCTTCAACGCAGATAGCTTCGTCTGGTGTAAGATTAATAATCTTACAGCGGATAAGCCTATATCTTTACTTTTCCGTCCATGCAGGCGTGTCAATGGTAATGAAAAGCGGACTATATAAGAAGAACCGAAAGGGCATCAAGGTGAAAGATGAGGAAGGAAAGACCGAGGTGGAGCCGGTGGTGAAACAGGACCGCTCGCCAATACCATTCTTAAATGTGGTGGTGTCGTACAGTTTGTTCAAGTGATTTCTCTCCTATGCACTTGGATATTGGTCACAAATCCATTATCTTTGCAAAGTCCAATCAATAAAGGAGATATAACAATGAGAGCAACTATTTCGTTAGACAGCCTTTGGCAAACCATTCAAAGCTTATCGCTCAACAATCAGGAGTGGCTGCTGGACAAGCTGCAAGAAAACATCCGTGAACAAAAGGAAGCAGAAACGGAATATATCAGCAAGGAAGAAATCCTGGCGGGCATTGACGCAGGGCTGAAAGATCTGAAAGCAGGGAGAATGATACCGGCGGAAGAACTTCTTAAAGAGTTACGGCATGGAATGTAAGATTACCGCCTCCAAGTCGTTCAACAAAGAACTCAAACGGCTAGGGAAGCGTTATGCCTCCTTGGCCGATGATTATGAAACTTTACTTCATGACCTCAAGCAAAATCCTGCCCTCGGCACAGACTTGGGCAGGGGACTCCGCAAGGTCAGGATGCGTATCTCCTCCAAAGGAAAAGGGAAGAGCGGCGGAGCACGGGTCATTACGTTCACCGTCATTGCCAGCGTAGACGAGACCACCATCAACCTCCTCTACATTTATGATAAGTCCGAACGAGAAAACATCTCACCAAAAGAAATTGATATGTTGCTAATTGCCAACGGATTCATCGCCCAACCATAGTCTGTCATTCTTGCATTGGATGGCAAGGCTATGAATCCGTCGGCAAGTCGGACTAAGCCATTCGTTATAATCTTTCCTTCAGCACCTCAAACAGCTCATCCCTTGTGAACTGCTTGCAGCAGCCGGGCATCAACAGGCAGGTGTCGGCAGCGGCACGCAGGACTGTCTCGTCCGTGATGCCCATCTCGCTCCAGCGGGTGGGCAAGCCGATTTCCCGGATAAAGGATTCAAGGGCATCAATGCCGAGAGCGGCGGTCTGTTCCGTCGTATCGCCTTTCACGTTCCATACCCGTTCTGCCATGCGTGCCAACTTCTCCTTGCCCTCACTTAAAAGGTGGCGGTAGAGGGTGGGGTGGATGACGGCCAGTCCCTGCCCGTGGTTACAATCGGTGTAGGCTCCTACGGCATGCTCCAGCATGTGACATTGGAAATCGGTTTGCTTGCCCAGTTTCAGCAGGCTGTTCTCGGTGAGGGCGGAGTCCCACATCAGTTCGCCGCGGGCAAAGTCATCGTCGGGATTAGCGATGAGAGTACGCAGGTTCTTGATGACATTGCGCATTACTGCCTCGTTGATTTCGTCGGAGAGATTGTCTCCTTGCGGGCGGCCCATATAGGTCTCCATGCAATGGCTCAGCGTGTCGAAGGCTCCGCTGACGACCTGCTTCATCGGTAAAGTCTTCGTCAGGTCGCTGTCGAGTATGGCGAAAGAGTGGTAAGCACCGACGAGCGGTTGTTTCAGTTTCTTCGCGGTGTGGGTGATGACTGCCCCGTTGTTCTGCTCGGCTCCCGTGCCCGACGCGGTGACTACGGCTCCCATCGGCACGAACTCCGTGGGGAACTGATGCCGCATGTACTGCATGTCCCAGATGTCCTCGTTCAGTCGTGCCTGTGCCGATACTATCTTACAGCAGTCGATGACCGACCCGCCGCCCACGGCCAGGATGAAGTCGATGCCGTATTTGCGCACCAGTTGCGCTCCTTCCTGCACCTTGTCATAAGTGGGATTGGGCAGGATGCCGCCGAAGTCCACCACGTTCTTGCCGCACTCGTGCAGCCATTCCATCAGCGTGTCATACAGCCCTGTGCGTTTCAGCGAGCCGCCGCCGTAAGCCAGCAGTACGTTCTTGCCCACTTGTTTCATTTCCTCTTTGATTGCGCTCTCGGCGCACCCCTTGCCGAAGTGTTGGCGGACGGGGTATTGATAAGTGAATTTATCCATATCTATCACATTCTTTGTATTAGTCTATTTTCTGTTTTAAGCCTTCTACGTAAGCGTCTATCCGGCGTAGTTCGGCGGGGATGTTGATGCGTTGCGGACAGTGGGGGCTGCATTGGTTGCAACCGATGCAATGGCTTGCCTGCCGCAACTTCGGGACACTGCGGTCGTAACCAACAAGGAAGGCGCGACGGGCACTCCGGTAGTTCGCATCCTGTGTGCTTTCCGGGATGTTTCCCTCATTCAAGCACTTGTTGTAATGGAGCAGGATGGCAGGTATGTCAAGCCCATACGGGCAAGGCATACAATATTTGCAGTCGTTGCAGGGAATGGTGTCGAAGCCCATCATCAGCGTGGCGGTTTCTTGCAGGAACGCGAAATCATCTTCCGTCAGCGGCTTCAAGGGAGAGTACGTACACAGGTTGTCCTGCAAGTGCTCCATGCGTGTCATGCCGCTCAGTACGGTGTGGACGCCGGGCAGGCTTCCGGCGAAACGGAACGCCCACGAAGCCACGCTCCTCTCAGGCTCGCGCTGCTTGAGGCGGGCAAAGATGGTGCTGGGCACATTGGAAAGACGGCCGCCCAACAGCGGTTCCATAACGACTGCAGGAATGTTCCGCTTCGCCAATTCGTTGTACAGATACTCGGCATCGGTGTTCCTCGGGTTGATTTGCTTGGCGTATTTCCAGTCCAGATAATTCAACTGAATCTGCACAAAGTCCCATTTGTATTCATCGTGCCGCGAGAGCAGGTAGTCGAACACCCGCACATCGCCGTGATAGGAAAAACCAAGATTGCGGATGCGTCCTGCCTTGCGCTCTTCCAGCAGGAAGTCGAGGATGCCGTTTTTCATGTAACGGTTCTCGAACTCTTCCATACCGTCACCCATGCCGATGCCGTGCAGCAGCAGGTAGTCCAGATAGTCTACCTGCAATTCCTTCATCGAGTTGCGATACATGGCGATGGATGCTTCCCGGCTCCAACTGGAGGGCGCGAAGTTCGACAGCTTGGTGGCGATGAAATACGAGTCGCGCGGGTGACGGCTTAGGGCGATACCGGTAGCGTGTTCCGACTTGCCCCGGCAATAGGCGGGCGACGTATCGAAATAATTCACGCCGTGGGCGATAGCATAATCCACCAGTTCGTTCACCATTTCCTGGTCTATCTCCTCATTCCCCTCACGGGCACTGCGGCCTTCCACAGAGGGCAGACGCATCATCCCGAAGCCGAGCAGTGACACGCGGTCGCTCGTCGAAGGATTCGTGCGGTACGTCATTTCGCCCGTGGGTTCGGCTACAGCAGAAGCTTTCTTTTCGCTGTTGGCGCATGCCGAAAGTCCGGTGACAGCCACGCTTGCCGCGCCCAGCTTGAAGAAGTCGCGGCGAGAGATATTTTTCTTCTGTTTCATTTTATTTCTTGTTTATTGATTCAACGATAATCTTAATCCTGCCGGATTGGGACTGATGACTGAGTCGACAACGCTTCTCTTGACGGATTAGGGCTGTCCCCGGATGTTCTTATAGCTCGCTGTGCATCGTATGTCCTTCCACATAGATGGCACTGAACGGTCGGGCAGGGCACAGGTTTTCACACGCGCCGCAACCGATACACCGCTCGGTATTGATGACCGGAATCTTGACGGAGTCCGGGTTACTGCTGTCCGAGGGAATCATCAGTATGGCTCCCGACGGGCAATGGCGGGCACAGTTGCCACAATCCACGCCATCGGTCAGCGGAATACAGTTCTGTTTTATCCATACGGCGTGACCGATGCGCGTGGACGATTTTTCAGCAACGGTTATCGGACGGATGGCTCCTGCGGGACAGACTTCGCTGCATCGGGTACATTCCGGACGGCAATAGCCGCGCTCGTAGGACATCTCGGGCTGCATCAGTCTCGTCAGGTCGGTGGAGGGGCGGAGCACTCCATTGGGACATACCGACACACAAAGTTGGCAAGCTGTACAATGCCGGGCAAAGTCGCGTGCGCTCAAGGCTCCGGGCGGAACAATCGGTGTGGCACGTTTGGGTACCTTCTTGTCCTCGATGACTGCCAGTCCGCCGTCTACTTTCTTCTCCTGCGCATAGATTGCCGATGTAACGGCAAGCACGGCTGTGGCAGATAGGAAACTGCGGCGGGAAGCCCCCTCAACTCCCCCCGATGGGGAGCTTGGAGTTTCTATTTTAGAAGCCTCCCCTTCGGGGGAAGTTTGGAGGGGCTTGAGAGGTCTGAGGGGCTTAAGGTTGATGGCTCCGTGCCGGCACGTATCGATGCAATCCATGCACGCCACGCAACGGCTGTAATCCACCGTATGTTCCTTTCCGTTGATGCACGCCGCCTTGCATTTTCGCGAACACAGTCCGCAAGCGTTGCATTTGTCCGTATCTATGGTAATCCGTAATAACGAGAAGCGGGACAAGAAGCCGAGTATCGTCCCCACCGGACAAATGGTGTTGCAGTAGGTCCGTCCGTTGCGCCACGCCAATACACCTATTATAATAAAGGTGAGCACGGCAATGATAAATGTCGGCAGGCTTTTCATCGACACGTCCGTTTCGTAGAAGGCATAGCTGTCCGCCCGTTCGGCAACGTAGGCGAGCAGGTTGTTCCCCCAGCGGTATACAGGTGCAAACAGGTTGCTTGCAATCCTTCCGTATAAACTGTAGGGCGCGAGCAAGGCGACAAACGAACCTATCCCCGCAATCAGGGCAAGAACAAATAATGCCAGTACGCTGTAGCGCAACCACGATTTGGCAGGCGACCAAGAGAAGCGGTATTTTTTCTTTTTTCGTCGTCCGCTTATCCATGAAATGACATCTTGAAATACCCCTAACGGACAGATAACCGAGCAGTACACCCGTCCAAGGACAAGCGTCAAGGCGATGAGCAGCACGATGACGCCCACGTTCAGGGCGAGCACTGCAGGAAGGAATTGTATTTTTGCCATCCAGCCGAACCAGGCGTGCATGATTCCCGTGAAGTCGAGAAACAGCAGCGTGATGAGCGTAAAGAACAGAATGGCGAGTGTCAGTCTTATTTTTCTCAGCATATCGTCTTTGTTTTTATAGTTTCTGATGGTTTGCTTCCTTGATGCTCCACAATGACACATGTTCGTTGCGGTAGCGGGCGTTGGGATTCACTTCCTTCATTTGCTTGAAGAGGATGGCCTTCTGCGGGCAGTTATGGATGCAGGCAAAGCAGAACTCACAATCACCTTCCGTCTTTATGCCCGTAGATGTCAGTTCGTAATTGCCACGCGGACAGACCTCGGTGCAGATACCGCAGCCGATACAGGCATCTGTGACGGTAAAGGCATCCTGGCTGTGCATTAGGAAACCGATTTCCGGATTTACGCCCGAGAACTGTATGAATCCGGCGTGTTGCTGCCGCTCTTCTTCGGTGACCGGCTCGTGCCAACGGCGCTGTGCAGCCAGGTCGGTGCGGATGCGTTCCAGGCTTTCGGGGATGTGCTTGTCTATCTTGATTTGCTCGTTCATATCGAAGTTAGGCAGCCAGTTGTCCACCATAATCATCGTGGTGATGTAGTCGAAGGGACACCCCGCCTTCCGGGAAACGTCGTCCCATATCTCTATGGAGCTGCATTTGCGGTTGCCGTAGGTCAGGATGGCAAACTTGTATCCGGCTTCCAAGTGTGCTTTTTTGATGAACTCCCGCACCATATTGGGCGGCATGTGCCCGTAGACGGGATAGACAATGCCGATTTCGTCTGCCTCGAACGTATAACGGCCTTGCTTCACCAGTTGCGGGATACTGAGCAGTTCGGTGTGTTCGTCTGCCAGTTCGCGGGCTACATAGAGGCAGTTGCCTGTCCCTGTGAAATAGAGGATAATGCGTTTCTTTGTCTTGTTTTCGCACGCAGTCAGGGCCGGCATACCCATACAGGCGGCTCCTGCAACGAGCAGCCCCATCCGTTTGAGGGCGGAGCGACGGGAGATTGTTTCCATTGTATGCTTTTGTTTTAATTGGTTTTCAGACAAGGCAAAGGTACGGAACATAACCCGCCCTGACCATACACAGATTACAGAATATAGCACACATATTACAGAACGTCCCTGTTCAGACACGAAACGGTAAACCCATTTCACCGAATCTTATACCGATTTTACTGAAAGGCCTGCCGTGATGTGCTGTCTTTCAGAAGATTTCCGTATTTTTGGACAAACAAATTAAAATGTGAACAAGTATGGGTGAAATATTGGATTTGAAGACGATACATGACTACAACAAGTTTCTCGGTCTGGAGACACTGAACCCGCTGGTGGGCTTCGTCGATTTCTCGAAAGTGGAAGTACTGAAGCATCGTTGCAAATGCTTTGGCTTCTATGCCATTTTCTTGAAAGAGAAAATTCATGGACCTATTACCTACGGACGCAGCAAATACGACTATCAGGAAGGTACACTGGTGTTTATCGCCCCCGGACAGGTGGGTGGCATCAACGACAACGGCGAAACACTACATCCGCAAGGTTATGCCCTACTGTTTCATCCCGACCTTATCCGAGGAACATCATTAGCTCATAAGATGAAAGATTACACATTTTTTTCTTACGAGGCAAACGAAGCCCTGCATATGTCCGAGCGTGAGCGGCAGACTGTTTTCAACTGTTTTAATGAGATACAGGAAGAATTACGGCACGTCATCGACAAGCACAGCAGGAGCATCATTGTTTCCAACATCGAAGTCCTGCTCAATCATTGCCTTCGGTTCTATGACCGTCAGTTTGCTACCCGCGAAGCCATCAATTCGGATGTCCTCACCCGCTTCGAATCCTTGCTGGGCAGTTACTTCGACTCTACTAAACCGGAAGAACTTGGGCTTCCGTCCGTTGCCTGGTGTGCCGACCAGCTTCACCTCTCCGCCAATTACTTTGGTGACCTTGTGAAGAAGCAGACGGGCAAATCTGCCATCGAGTATATCCATTTCGCCGTTATCAGCAGGGTGAAAGACCGTCTGCTGGAAACGAACAAGACCGTCAGCGAAATTGCCTACGAGGTGGGGTTCCAATATCCGCATCACCTGAGCCGGCTGTTCAAAAAGGTGGCTGGGTGTACACCGAATGAGTATCGGATGCAAGGAAAGATTGTATGATATAGAATAAGAATTGATAAGAAGCTGTTTTGAATTTATCGTGCGCTGATTTGGGATGAGTTTTTGAGGCATTTTCGCTTCTGTGATGAGGAAGATAGCGGGCTATCTGACGAAGAACAGGAGCGAAAAGGACCAAAAAATCGCCCAAAGCACACACGAAAACGAATACATCAAGCCAAGAAAAACTTTTTGGAGAAATTCAAAACAGCTTCTTAATGATTTTTAGTGGACACGTGTGTATTGCATACGCCTCGAATGCACCAATTTATTCACGTAGATGTTTTTAAGGGCGTATGTGATACGTCCATACAAGCCAATTGGGCATGCGGCATAAATTGTATTTCGTATGAAGATAAAGCGTGAGATATTTTTTTAATAGCCTTATCAAGTTCCCTTGATCCGGAGGGTGTGGTAAAAAACAACCAGAAATGTTCGACAAAATTCGTTGCTGTATAATATGAAATAGCGGATTTTCGCAACTGATTGATTACCAAGGTGCAACTTTGTACAAGGACCAATTTTAATCGAATAAATGCAATCGTTATTCGACTAAAATTCTGAATCTTTTAAATTTTTCCGGCGATAAATGCCTCTGCATTCAATCTTTTTATATACCTTTGCAGCATATTCGTCGCTTCATATTATACAACTATGGTAAAGCGGCGGGTTTAGAAATGTTTAATTGATTGAAAATAAAATATTTGTGATATGGGAATGAAAATGCTGAAGTGCATTGCGCTTTGTTCTTCTCGTCACATAAAAACGGTGGATCATTGCTGCTGAGGTTCGTCCAGAATGCCGCCGTTATACCTGAAATAAGGTGCTCCGGAACTATCATGCGATTGCCATGAGAGGAACATGAGGAACACACTTTCGCAAATGAAGAATTATAGTCAATCAGAAATGAATTGCGAAAAATCATAGCTTGCTTTTAGAAGCTGTTTTGAATTTATCGTGCGCTGATTTGGGATGAGTTTTTGAGGCATTTTCGCTTCTGTGATGAGGAAGATAGCGGGCTATCTGACGAAGAACAGGAGCGAAAAGGACCAAAAAATCGCCCAAAGCACACACGAAAACGGATACATCAAGCCAAGAAAAATTTTTTGGAGAAATTCAAAACAGCTTCTTAGAGTCATTTAAATTTTGTTACCAATGACGGATTTCCTTAACCCTCTTGTCATTCTGATGACCGTAGGGAGGAAGAATCTCACATCCACGTGGATGTCTACGAGATCCTTCGCTGGCGCTCAGGATGACAATACCTGTCATAATCGAATGGTTTTCCGCAGGAAATGGGCACTCAGGATGACAAAATGAAAGTTGATTTCTATTTTGATGCACTCTCTACTACATGCGGTATTTTCGTAAACCAATTTTGTTCTACTATAGTTGACAAGGCTTTTAAAATGTTAGCCAAACTATCGGCTTAACTTCTTACCTCCTTCTAACTCCCTATAACTCCTTATATATCATTATGCCCGACAAGCTTAATCATGTGGATTACCGTTGGTACGTAGTGCGCACCAAGCGTCATCAGGAGAGCAAACTGGTGGAACTTTTGGAAAAGCAAAAGGCCCAGACCAAGAATATCCTTGAAATTTACGCGCCCACCCACACCACGGTGAATGTGCATCAGGACAGCGACGATAAACAGAAGCCGCTGTTCGCGGGCATCGTGTTCGTACTCGCTACGCAGGATGCGCTGATGAATTTCATGAAAGAGCATTCCTTGGATGCCGGCATGCAGTACGAGCGTAAAAATGAAAAAGGCGAAAGGACACGGATGTGCGTCATTCCCGAATCGCAGATGCGTGCTTTCCGCGACTATAATGAGAACTATGCCGACAAGGTGATTGTACTGGAGCATCCTTATTCCGACTATGCTTTCAACACGAAAACGGGCGAACCGAACGAGATTGTACGTGTCATCGACGGTCCGCTTGCAGGCTGCGAGGGCTACATCTGCCGTTTCCGGCATGAAAAACGATTGGTGTTTCAGGTACAGGGTTTTGAATCGGGTAGCTGGCTCACGGTCTCCTGTCCCAAGGCATGGGATTTGCGCGTGGTTCGCCTGCACAATATGGAGGGAGACAGGTTCTCCATCGGAACCGAGAAAGGACGTGCCGTGGATCTGCTTGTAGGCTTCCTGCAGGCCTGCGGCTATGGAGAACGTACGCTTCCGATGCTATATGACATCATCGCCCGTCTTGTCATCAAGCCCTCGTTGGTCTCGCTCTGTAAGAATCTCCATGCGCAAGGCGATGCCGCTTTAAGCCGATGTTTGGCTCTGATGACCGGCAAGGAGGCGGAACTCGTCATCAACCTCGTGCGCTACGAGCATGACAATCCGGGTTACGTAAAGGCCAACTGGAGTAAGTTGACGCTGCGGCCGTTCCTTACCCCGACTTCCGGTGTGGAAATGGATGAAGGCAAGACAGAAGTGAAACTCCGTCACAAGGATTTTACGGAAATCGTCCGCAAAGTGGACATTACGGAGGAAGCCTACCAACCCAGCAGGAAAAAGAACGAGACGCTTACAACAACCTATTATGCCCACATTGGCATGATGGAGGATAAAGACAAGGAAGAATGTACTTACTTCGCCAACTGGGACGGTTTTCTCCGGGAATACTTCCTGACGGCAGGAAAGGCTAATGAGAAACTGGTAGCAGGAACGGTGGAGACCGTTTCTAATGGGAGGGCTAATACGGAAAAGCTTATTGAGTCTTTCCGCAACTATGCCCCAACATTATATAAGGTATTGACGGATGAAGATTCAGCTGTAAAAGCCGTACAGGATTTCAAGGTCGGCGAGGATACGCTGAGCGTTATGGCCATCAAGTCTTCAGCACAGGAAAAAAATGAGGTAAAGGATCTGCTGATACAGGCTTGTGTCCGCATCTGCAAGGAAGTCAACGCCACCAACCACCTTTCCGTATGGCGCAGGTATTTGCAGACGGTGTGGCTGCACAATTAATATTTTTAAGGAGTTAAAGGAGTTAAAAGAAGTTATCACTCCGCTTTGCTCCGTTAGGAGTTAAAGGACAATAGTCTTGTATATTGGCTTCTAACTCCTTCTAACTCAATGAAATAACTACTTTTAACTCCTATGCTTACATTTGTCCAATTCTCCTCCCGATGGAAACGCCTTCACCATCCTTCTATGGACGTGGAAGGCGATGTGGGCTTTTTCTATCAGCTATATGGCAAGCTGTATCATCTTATCGGACAGGAGGCGAGGTGTTTCGATAGTTCTAAAATTCTTCCCTTTCTGCTCTATGTAGAAAATACCATCGCCGTCGGGCTTGACGGTGTTTACGAATACAGGTACCGCAGCGTGGGCAATGTGGAGAGCCGCTGGTGCAACGGGTTTGAAATGAGTGCCACAGCCGACTCCAAAGTCCACAACCTCGTGGGCAGGGCTGTGGCAGACGCTCGCTGCAGTGCCTTGCGGCGATGGATGACGGAAAGCGTGCTGTCGGGTGATTTCTCCCACCTGAGTGAGATGTTGACATGGTTTGCATGCGAAGACAAAATCTTGCGTTACGTCTATCCAGACCTGCGTTACCGCAAAGCAATGTTCATGCGGCTCGCCGGAGATAAACAGGCTTCTAAGAAGATGCTGTGGACTGACCTTGCTTTCAACTGGCGTGACAAGCGCGGTTATTCCCTGGTAAACACCATTGCCAGGCAATTCCGTTTCTCGTCTCCTTCCTTGGGAAAAGAGGAATGTGCCCTGTTGAAAGAAGTGGCAGAGATGCTCGATACCATCCGCTCCGAAAGGTTGGATACTTATATGGTCATCGATTGGAAGGATGAACACCTGCTTGCCTTACTCCACAGAGACGGGCGTGAGTTCCGTGACGTGATTTTCCCGCAGTCCGTTCCGGATGACGTGCAAAACCGTCATCTTGCCGCCCAGCTTGTCACTTACAATGACAAAACCTACATAAACGGTTCTGCAGTCTGGTTCAACGAGGAAGCCCTGCCGATATGGAACAGTGAAGCCAATTGGAACGACATCGTGAAGAAAGAACAGGATGCGGCCAAACTCGCTTATTTCACCACCGCGTTCGGCAAGCGGCTCAGCCTTTACGAAGATCTCTACACCGTACCGGAAGACCCGGAGGAAGCCTATTACGCCGACATGGGCATCTATTTTGACGAGCCGAACATCTTCGATTTCCTGGGATGCATGAAGCCGTCAAGGGCATCCGATGCTCGGCCAAACGGTGAGGTGATTTATCTGAACAGGTAACAGGTATAAGAAGCTGTTTTGAATTTATCGTGCGATGATTTGGGATGAGTTTTTGAGGC